>Ga0182240_100037_pt1 | contig 69519 bp, 73 predicted proteins | sample hydfrates4_PW_90_FD_145594 | JGI IMG/M metagenome (GOLD analysis project Ga0182240, IMG submission 145594) | Subsurface microbial communities from deep shales in Texas, USA - hydraulic fracturing test 4_PW_90 | ecosystem: Environmental > Aquatic > Deep subsurface > Shale gas/oil reservoir >...
TCTGGCTCCTTATCAGGCAGCACGCTCGCATTGGCTATCTCTTCAGCCTGGATGCCGAGCCTGGAGCATACTGTTCTCGTGATCGCTTTGTGAGTTCTCCACTTCAACTTCGCACCTCCTGCGGTGCTATGCAACTATTCCATCGATTTCCAGAAATTTTACAACCTTTCTTCTCAGCTCATTCTTGGGATTCACACCTATCACAACATCAACCGGCCTACGATTCCTGAAGAATACAAGCGTTGGTATTGCAGACACACCATACCTGTTGAGGACCTCTGAATCCTCAGCAACGTTAAATCTTACGAAAACTATCTCTGAGGACTCGCCGGCAAACTATCTATGACTGGCTTTAGCTTCTTGCAGGGTGCGCACCACTCAGCCCAGAATTCGACTACAACGTTCTCCCTCAAAACATCGTCAAAGTTTCTTGAATCGACTTCGATGACAGTCATAAAAAACCCCGTAGGGTGACTTCATAGTTTGGGGATTAAAACAGACTTTAAAAAAGCAAATGCAAAAACTAAAATAATCACATTTTAGCCAAAATCCTCAAAGCTTCATCGTTTTCTTTCAGGCTTTCCTCAAACGCCCTCTTCCAGTCTCTTTCCATTTTCCACTCTCTAATAAACCTCATAGTCTTACCAAACACAGTATGTATTACAGTAGTCATATCAGTACTTTGTCATCCCTAATAATTCTTAAAGCTTTCGAACATAACGCTTCAGCCAAGCGATAATGTCATCTAATTCCATGCCATACGTAGCAAGGTTCAACATGAAATCCACTTTTTCTTTAGTACTTGTAGCAATTTTGTAACCATGCATACGGAGATACGTATCTGCTACCTCAAGAGCTGTTCTCTTATTCCCGTCTAAAAATGGGTGTCCACATGTTATATTCCTCAAAATCAGAGCTGTTTTCCAGAAGATAGATGTACTTTCATGGTTCACCTGATCCACAATGTACTCCAACTCACCTCTATTCAATATTCCAGATTCACCACCGTATTTCTCGATTATCGCTTCGTGAATTTCAATTATCTTTTCAACTGTTAGCTTTACGCGTCTGTTCCACACGTTTTTTACATATCGCACATAATAATAAAAAATTAACGGAAAATAAAACAATAGTGATTTTACGTCATTCCACCCGAAGTTTGTACCAATGAAATCGTAGGTAAGCTTATTCTCTTCTTTATTCAATGCATCGATGGTCAATTATATACTTCTGTTTGGTGGAGTTAACAAACTTCTAACGGGAGTAGACCAACGGGACTGGACTTATACACACGCATACACACGTGTACACATTCTGAGGGGTTCTGATGGCTAAGAAGCGCATTAATGTTTCAATCGATGAGGAATTATACTGGCGTGCTAAGCGAGTAGGGATTAGTTTGTCAACTTTTCTCGAAAACAGGCTTAGAGAATTCTTGAATGGAGAATTAAACGTATGCGGGGGGAGGGATTTGAACCCTCGAACCCCTACGGGACGGGACCCTAAATCCCGCGCCTTTTCCTGACTCGGCAACCCCCGCCTATGATTCTTTATTTTACTCATCCTTCGGCTTTAAGGTGCATCGAGCGTTGCGAGATTAAATTTACAGTTTTATGGACTTTAGTGCGGGATCGCAATGACACTGTTTCGGATAGCCTCTTATTTTGCTAAATTGTGCATTTGATATTTGATATTTATGGATGTCTGTTCAGAATCCTGATGGAAACAAAACCTATCGCACATCTTTGAGCCTGTCAAGTTCAGAATAAACTTCTTCAAGAATTTCCTCTTCGAGAACTTTTACAAGCCTGTCTTTCCCTTCCTTTTCAAGAATTGACATGAGCCTTGAAAAATCTGCAAGTATGGCTCTGGCTTTTTCTGAATTTGAAAGAGCAAAACTCATCCCTGCAAGTCTTCCAAGGAGAAGGAGGGCAAAGCACAACTTTCTCCCGCTATACTTCTTTTCAACCATGTCAATCGCTTCTATGTCGGGAAGCCTTTTCTGAATTATCTCGACAACATCAGCAGTTACTTTTGCAGCCTCTTTCGCGCTAAGCCCGAGCTCCCTATACAGTGCTTTCATCCAATATTTTTGAGATGTTCTCGATTTTAATAGCCTATCCTTTGTGAGATGTATGTTGTACGATCACTGTAAACTCTATCAAATGGTGAACCGGTTTTCGCATCTCAAAACAATTTTATATCAGCCAATTCAACAGCCTTTTATGATAGCTGACGTGTATATCGAGCTCAAGGAGGGCGTGACAGATCCAGAAGGAGAAGCAACAAAGAAAGCATTGCGGCTGCTCGGTTTTAAGAATGTTAAAAATGTTTCAACAAGAAAGGTTTTTCGCATTGAGGTTGATGCAAAAAGTAAGGAGGATGCTGAAAAAGAAATAGTCAAAATGTGTGAAAAGCTTCTCGCCAATCCAGTAATACAGAAGTATCACATTCAGTGGATTGAATAGGTGATTTTATGACTCTATACAAAAAAGTTGACGTTCCATTTGAGCTTTATGAAATTAATATTCTCGATGCAAGCGATGAAGATCTAGCGAAGATAAGCGAGGAGCTTGGACTGGCTTTAAACGTTGATGAGATGCGGAGAATTAAGGAATATTTCAAGCAGAAGGGGAGAAATCCCTATGATATTGAACTCCAGAGCATTGCTCAGGCATGGAGTGAGCACTGCTGTTATAAAAGCTCGAAATACTATCTCAAGCAGTTTTTATTCGATGTGCAGGCTGATTATGTAATCTCAGCTATTAAAGAAGATGCTGGAGTGGTTGAATTCGATGAAGAACATGCGTATGTTGTTGCACTGGAATCTCACAATCATCCCTCAGCCGTAGAACCATATGGTGGAGCTGCAACGGGTGTTGGTGGTATACTGCGAGATGTTTTGTGTATGGGTGCTCAGCCCGTTGCCCTAATCGATCCCCTGTTTTTTGGAAATCCCGACACATCTGAATCTGCAATACCCAGGGGAACAAAGCATCCCCTCTATCTCCTTTCAGGTGTTGTTGCCGGCATCAGGGATTACGGTAACAGAGTTGGTATCCCCACAATTGCAGGAATGATTTTCTTCGACGATCGTTATCTGACAAACTGCCTTGTAAACGTTGGGTGTATAGGAATCGCGAAAAAGAAGAACGTAATTCCGAGCAAAGCAGGTGGAGCTGGCGATCTGTTTGTTCTTGCTGGTGGTTTTACTGGTAGAGATGGAATACACGGAGTTACCTTTGCCTCTACCGAGCTTGATGAGAAGAGTGAGGAGGAGGCGAGAGGAGCTGTTCAGCTTGGCAACCCGATTATTAAGGAACCTCTCATACATGCATGCCTTGAAATCGTTGAAAAGGGCTTGCTTACGGGAATGAAGGACTTGGGTGGTGGCGGTTTAAGCTGTGTTGTTGGAGAAATGGCTCTCGCTGCCGGATTCGGTGCTGAGGTTTACCTTGATAAAGTCCCGCTGAAAGAGAAGGGGATGGCTCCATGGGAGATATGGATTTCCGAAAGCCAGGAAAGAATGATGCTTACAGTAAAGCCGGAGCACATAGATGAGGTTCTTTACATCTTCCAGAAATGGGATGTGCCGGCAACGGTAGTTGGAAAGGTTACCGAGGATAAGATTCTGAGGATATACTACCAGGGTTTCAAGATTTACGAGATGGACATCGAGTTTGTCTCATCAGGTGTTGAATACTGCCGCCCCTATGTCGTTAAGAAGCCTGAAGTGACCGAGGCAGATGAAACAAAGCCGCCCAAGGATTACGCTGAAGTGCTGCTCAAGATGCTCTCACATCCAAATGTGGCCAGCAGGGAGTGGGTTGTAAGGCAGTATGATCACGAAGTGCGAGCATGCACCATAATCAAACCCCTGCAGGGAAGGATAAACCGTGAAGGGCATGGGGATGCTGCGGTCATCAAACCTCTCTCAAACTCATGGAAAGGTATCGCTGTTACAGCAGACGTGAACCCGTGGATGACCAAGATTGACCCATACTGGGGAACAGCATCATCCTTCGACGAGATGATCAGAAATCTCGTTGCTGTTAATGCTGTCCCGCACAGCTTTGCCGATTGCCTCAACTTTGGAAATCCAGAGAAGCCAGAGAGGATGGGTGAGTTCGTTGAGTGTGTCAAGGCAATGGGACAGATGGCTGCAGGTTTCGGATTGCCATGTGTGAGTGGAAACGTTAGCCTGTACAACGAAACACCTCACGCAAGTGTTGCTCCAACACCAACTCTGCTCGGTATCGGTATTGTTGAGGATGTGAGGAAGGCGATTACAGCCGATTTCAAGAAGAACGGCAATGCAATCGTTTTGATCGGTGAAACCAAAAAGGAGTTTGGAGGTAGCCTGTATTCCGCTGTTACCGGTATGAAATCCGGTTATGTGCCGAGAACATCTCCAGATAAGCTGAAGAACTACTCAAATGCAATGCTTGAGAGCTTCAAGGAATTCAGGGTTTATGCATGCCATGATCTGGCTGAAGGTGGACTTGCAGTTGCGATTGCCGAGATGTGCATAGCTTCTGGCATCGGTGCTGATGTAGATGTAACCTCAATGGAGGGAGAGAGCTTTGTCAAGCTCTTTGCAGAGTCAAACACAAGGTGGCTCGTTGAAATCAGGAGGGAAGATGTACAGGACTTCATTGGCTTTTTCACAAACAGGGGCTTGAAAGCGTATCATATAGGTTACACAGGTGGAGAGAGCATAGAGTTCAGAGATAAGGGGTTGAAGTTCAGCGTTCCACTCAGTGAGGCAGATAAGGCGTGGCGTAATGGATTGACGAGATTTACGGGGTGGTAACATGCAGAGGGATGAGATTAAGGTTGCAGTCCTTCGCATTGAGGGTACAAATTGTGAGGACGAGACTGTCAGAGCTTTCAGGGAGCTCGGTGTTGACTGCGAGGCTGTTCACCTGAAACAGTTCTACAGCGATATGATAAGAGACGAGGATCAGAGGAACATTTCCGACTACAACTGTCTGGTGTTCCCGGGTGGATTCTCAGCCGGAGATTATGTAAGGGCTGGAGCAATATTCTCAGCTAGGGTAAAGAGTGTGCTGCAGAGGGATCTCGAAGATTTTATCAGACAAGGTTATCCGGTCATCGGTATCTGTAATGGTTTCCAGGTTCTTGTCGAGCTTGGAGCACTTCCGGGCTTTGATGAAGATAAACCAATAGCTGAAAAGCCACAGATGGCTCTCGGTATAAATGACTCAAACCGATTTGAGTGCAGACCAGTCTTTCTGAAACATGAAAACAGGGGTAAGTGCATATTCACGAGAAAGCTGGACAAAGAGATCGTGATGTTCCCCGTTGCGCATGCAGAGGGTAAGGTAATCTTTCCAATGGGGCAGGAAGAGCAGTACATCGAGCAGCTTGTGGAAAACGACCAGATTGTTTTCAGATATGTTGATCCAGACGGCAATTACGCGGGCTATCCATGGAATCCGAACGGCAGTATCTATAACATAGCAGGTATCTGCAATGTGAGGGGGAACGTGTTTGGTTTAATGCCTCATCCGGAGAGAGTTTTCTGGAGATGCAATCATCCGAACTGGGTTGGTAGAGATGATCCCGAGCAGCCGGGAGACGGAAGAGCAATCTTTGAGAGCATAGTAGAGTATCTTGAGAGTCTTTAGTCTTCTAATCTTCTTTATTTACCATGCTTTTATGTTTATGGTATGCTTTAAGCAGGGTTAAAGACTCCACATCCAGATTTTTCAAGGAAAAAGAAGCTACGATTTGTTAGAGGAGAAATATTGTTTCTTTGGCTGAAAAAAAATCAAAATTTTTTAATCAGTGAGGAACTTTGCAAGTTATGGAAATCGTATACAGGCCTATTGGAATAATCCATTCTCCATTCAAATCAAAGGAAGGCGTACCAATTCAGTCAATCTATGGAAAGGATGTGGAAGGTTCTATTGAGATTTTTCCTGAATATGTGGAGGGTCTCAAAGATCTGGATGGTTTCTCGCATTTAATTTTGATATACCATTTTCACCTCTCAAGCGGGTATGAACTTGTTGTGAAGCCATTTCTCGATGACGAGATGCACGGAGTATTTGCAACGCGAGCACCCAGACGACCAAATCCAATTGGAATATCTATTGTGCGTTTGAAGGGAATAGAAGGATCTACAATACGCATTTGTGATGTTGATGTGGTGGATGGAACTCCTCTGCTAGATATCAAGCCGTATGTTCCTGAATTCGACAATCGAACGGATGTAAAAATTGGCTGGTTCGAAAGAGGGCTGCGTAAATCAAAAAGAAGGGTGTCGGATGGCAGATTTTGAGAATGGTTTTTGTTGATCTGGAGTGTTGTTTTGAGATTTACAGAAAAATCAATTTAAATTGAAATTCTGGCCAATTACAATTTCTACGCGAGTTTAACTGTTAAGAAGCTTTTAAAATTCATTGTGGGGAAACTTTATATCTTAGCTTGAATTAATTTTAATTATGGTTGCAAAGTACTATGAACTTGGTGAGCTGGAATCGAGGGCTCCAAAACTTTTTGGAATTCCTACAGGCACAAAGCTTGACGAAATGTTTTACAAGATTGAAAAAGAGGGAGATAAATACGTAAAAAAACCGCTTGGTGGAATCCCGCACCTTGCTGTTATGAATCTCACGGGCGTTCCTGACAGTGGAAAAAGCGTTCTTGCTGAACAATTTGCCATAACTCAGGCTAATGCTGGTTACAAGGTACTGTTCGTTACTGTTGAGAGTCCTGCTCACTTTCTGTACACCGCTCTAAAACAGAAAAGTGAAGCTTTAGGTGCCGACTTCAGCAAGGTTGAGGAGAATGTTGTTGTCATAGACGCTTCTGAGAGTGAAGAACTCAGGGAAAATCCGAGAGCTCTGCTCGATACGATGGCGTATGCAATAAAAGAGAAGAAGGTAACGAACGTAATTATTGACAGTATCACTGGCCTTTATGAGCATAAGGAGATGATGGCTAGGCAAATCGTCAGGCAGTTCTTCAATTTCCTCAAAAAGTGGAGACAGACTGGAATTTTTGTATCGCAGAAAAGATCTGCTCAAGCCAGCGAAAGTGCTGAAGCTGCTGGAGGTCTGGCTGTTGCACACATTGTGGATGGTACGATCGTTCTGGATAAGAAGCTGATAGAGTCAAGGTGGGATGTCAGCCTCTATGGCCTACCAATAGGCAGTGTTCTGAGAACGATAAGAATTGATGGATGCAGAATGACTGGTCATGACTCTCGCACATGGGTTTTTGAAATCACTGAGTTCGGGACGATTAACATAATCGCTCCACTTAACGAGTATATTAAGAGAAGAAGAGTTGGGAAAGAAGAGTAATTTTTAGGAGGTGATAGTATGGAGATAATTGTGAAGCCGAAAGGTGGTAATATCGATAAAATGGCTGAAAAAGTCTTTATGGAGAGTATAAACATTCTTGGTGGTTTGAAAAAGCTTGTTGAATATAGAAACCTTACATGGTTACCTTCTCTGGCTGAAGCAGCTTATGTGGTGGTTCTTAAGAACGAAGCGTTCAAGACATATGGCGAGATAGCCAAGGAACTTGGTATAACAGAACAGACTGCGAGAAACATCGCTACCGCTGATGAGGAGAAAGTTATAGAGTACATAAAGGGCACGCTGGAGGAAAAACCAAACGAACACATTGCTGGTGGTATTGCGAAGCTCGCATACAGGAAATTGAAGGAAGAGGGCAGGCTGGAAGAAGGGGAAGAAGTTGTAATGAAAAACGACGAGATTGAGGTTCTTGGCATTGACTGGGCTGTACATGCACTTGTCAGAATAAAGGGTCTCGATTTCCCTGTCAATAAAGAGCAGCTTGAAGAGAGGTTGAAAGGACTTGTAATAAAGGGTAAAAAGGCTGAAGAAATTCTTGAAAAGCTTGAGTATCCGATAAAATCCCCCGCGGAGCTATTGCACAAAATAAAGGAGCATCTCTAATTTTTAAATTTTTTACCGAAAAGAATTTTACTTCTCCTTCTTTTTATAGTTTCAGGGTGGGTTAAATGTCCGGAGATATCAGAGCAATTTACGCTAATCTCTGCAATATCTGTGGTAAGGATCTAACGCTGGGTGAATCTACTGAAGGAAAATGCAAAAGTGAAAATTACCCCCTCTGTAGAATGAAAGAAGATAAAATCGTAGAAGAATTCCTTGAATTTTTCAGAAAGGTTATCGGGGAGCCCAGAGCCGTTCAGAAATTCTGGGCTCGAAGGATCTTAAGAAAGGAGAGTTTTGCGGCTGTAGCTCCAACCGGAATTGGTAAAACATCTTTTGGTTCGGCAGTAGCGTTCTTCCTTGCCACAAAAGGGAAGAAGAGCTACGTAATTCTTCCCACCACGCTCCTTGTTACTCAGGTTGTGGAATACCTTAAGAGGTACGGGGAGAGATCAGGGGTAAACACGACAGTAAATGATTCGGATGGGTCTGTTAGGATTCTTTACTATCACGGTAACCTGAAGAAGAGTGATAAAGAGAAGTTCTTTGAATTTCTGGAGAAAAGAGAATTCAACATTCTTGTCACCACCACACAATTCCTCTCAAAATATTTTGACAAGCTTAAAAGTATGGTATTTGATTTTATCTTTGTCGATGATGTTGATGCCATTCTCAAAGCCTCAAAGAACGTTGATAGGATTCTAACGCTGCTTGGATTCCGTTGGACGAGAGAAGGGTGGAAGGGTGAAGCGAAAGGCGCATTGATGGTTTCAACTGCAACAGCCAAGAAAGGTCGGAAAGTTCAGCTTTTCCGAAAGCTACTGAATTTCGATGTTGGTTCCTCAACGCATGCGGCGAGAAACATTGAGGATATTGCAATTAATTCTGAAACTCTGGAAACAATTTCAGATATACTAACGAGGATGGGTAGCGGTGGAATAATCTATGCAAGAAGCAGCGAAGAGGCAGAAAAGCTATACGAAATCCTGAAGGATAAATTCAGGGTAGGCATCGTCACTGCTGGCAAAAAGAAGGATTATGAGCTGTTTGAAAAGGGTGAGATAGATTACCTTGTGGGAACAGCGTATTACTATGGAACTCTTGTGAGAGGACTAGATTTACCCGAAAGAATCAGATTTGCTGTTTTTGTAGGAGCTCCAGTTTTCAGAGTCAGAGTTGAAGATATTGAAGAAGCAAGTCCAGGAATAGTAAGGACTCTGGCACTCATTTTTAGAACAAATGAAGAAATAAAGAAGTATCTGCCAATCCTTTCCGTTATCGATAAGCCTGGACACGAAAAAGAGTTTTCTGAGCTGAAAAAGATACTGAAGGAGCTGCTGGAGACAGGCGAGATTGAGGAAAAGGACATTGCAATCAAGAAGGGAGAAATCATATTTCCTGACATCAGGACGTACATACAGGGTTCGGGCAGAACATCCCGTCTTTTTGCAGGAGGTATTACGAAGGGCGCATCCTTCCTTCTTGAAGAAGATCAGGATATTCTCTCAGCCTTTGTTGAGAGAGCAAAATACTTCGATATTGAGTTCAAGAATCTGGATGAGGTTAACTTTGATGAGCTCATAAAGGAAATAAATGAAAGCAGAGAGCGATATAAGAAGAGAACAGAGCTTAAGGACACAATAAAACCGACTCTGTTTATAGTGGAGAGTCCAACCAAAGCAAGGCAGATTTCACGTTTCTTTGGACAGCCGAGTGTGAAAGTTTTCTCTGATGAAAACACGATGCTTGTAGCCTATGAGGTCCCAACACCCCAGCATGTGCTTCTTGTTACTGCAAGCCTCGGTCATGTCACGGATCTGATAACGAACCGCGGTTTCCATGGTGTTGAGGTTAATGGAAAGTTTGTCCCTATTTATGCTTCAATAAAGAGATGCAGAGATTGTGGATATCAGTTTACAGAGGAGAGAGAAGACTGTCCAAAGTGTGGAAGTACGAACATTGATGATTCAAAGCGCAGAATCAACGCTCTGCGAAAGCTTGCTCACGATGCTGGTTTTGTGATTATAGGGACAGACCCTGATGCAGAGGGAGAAAAGATAGCATGGGATCTCAAAAATCTGCTTTCTGGATGTGGCGAAATCAAGAGAGCAGAGTTCCACGAGGTCACGAGAAGAGCGGTCAATGAAGCTCTGGCGAACCTGAGAGATATAGACGAGAACCTTGTAAAAGCACAGATCGTCAGGAGAATTGAGGACAGGTGGATTGGTTTCATTCTGAGCCAGAAGCTATGGAAGGCTTTTGGCGACACGAACCTTTCAGCGGGAAGAGCTCAAACTCCTGTTCTGGGGTGGATCATAGAAAGGGCTGAACAGCACAGAGAAAAGAAAAAGATCGGGATAATAAGGGACTTCGATTTGACAATCGAGGACGTGGAAAATGCTGAGCTTGAGCTGGAAATTGATTTGATTGAAGAAAGAGAAGAGGAAAAGACACCTCTGCCACCGTACACCACCGATACACTGCTGAGGGATGCAAATGCCATACTCAAGATTCCTGCCAAAGAGGCGATGCAGCTTGCCCAGACACTGTTTGAAAGTGGTCTGATCACATACCACAGGACAGATTCCACAAGAGTGAGCGAGGTCGGATTCAGGATTGCAAGGGAGTTTCTTGGCGATGATTTTGTTGCAAGAGAGTGGTTTGCTGAAGGAGCTCATGAGTGTATCCGTCCAACACGCCCCCTCCCAAAGGAATCTCTGCAGAGACTTATTCAGGAAGGAGTGATTCAGGTTGAAGAAATTACGTGGCGACACCTCGCCCTTTACGATTTGATATTTCGTCGATTCATGGCGAGTCAGTGCAAGCCCTACAGGGTCAAGGTGGCAAAGTACAGCATTCAGTTTGATGGAAGAAAGGTTGAGGAGGAAAGAGTTCTTGAAGCTGAAGGCAAAGCGTTTGAGCTTTACAAATGGTCGGTATGGGTCAAAAAACCACTACCTGTTGGTTCCCACAGGGTGAAAGCCGAAATAAGAACGGTACCAAAGGTCCCACTGTTTTCGCAGTCAGACATAATCCACATGATGAAAGAGAAGGGTATTGGGAGACCATCCACCTATGCGACAATAGTGGACAAGCTGTTCGTTAGAAACTACGTTGTAGAGAAGAGAGGTAGGGTATACCCCACAAGGCGTGGTATAGATGTTTACAGATTTCTCGCTGAGAACTACTCGAGCTTTGTTTCTGAAGAGAGAACAAGAATGCTCGAGGAGAAGATGGATGCTATAGAGAGGGGAGAACTGGATTACCTGAAAGCACTGAGTGAGCTTTATGAGGAGGTAAGTGAGATCAGGTAGTATAAAGTCTGGATAAAATGGAATTCATTACATCTTCACTGTACGGTATGACTACTTTTGGATGTTTAAGCCTCGTGTACAGGATGATATATCCATCCTTGACGCTATAGCTCCTGAACTTTTTCCAATCAATTAGATAGTCCTGACTAACCACACCCTTATCAGTAATCAAGACCTTTCCTGACGATATTACGGTGTTTCCCCAAAGAGCCCCCATAAACATGCCTGTCAACACACCATGGGGGTAGTAAAAATCATAAATGGAGGAAATCACAAGAATCCCTGTGAGAAGAACTGCAAAGACCATATAGAACTCGCTGAGTATAATTGCCTTCAAGACGTCTTTTGGACTGACTTCTACTTCAAAGACCTTCTCCACCTGGACCTTTTCGGTGAAAGTGACTGATTGATCAATTTTTACTGTACCATAGAGGAGCAAGACAAGGGATATGAAGACACCAGAAACAGCTATTGTGATGGCTGCAGGTGATGAAAGGGTTGGGATAAGGAACATCAGAACATATAAAGAAATATAATATAATGCAATTAGGCTCAGGAGCAGGACAATCATTTTCCTGTTCATTTTTACATCCCGACGTTTAACAAACATTTCAACCCACCACACACTTGGCCATTAACCAAAGACGACCAAATGTTAAGTATGCTTTTCAGTACATACTTATCTTTCACGTATACATATTCAAGTATATGAAAAATACGAAAAATGAATATATTTTTCGGGTAATTGTTCTACGAACGGAGCTTCTGCCTCACAGATAATTCTATCCCATAGTTATCGTGTTGTCGGTTTTTACTACTTATTTCAAAATAGCTCCCTCATCTGCCGAACTGACGAGTTTTGCGTATTTGGCCAGATAACCTCTTAGATCTTTCTCCTTAGGCTTCCATTTCTGACTTCTCTCAGCCAGTTCCTCGTCGTTAACCCTGAGCTCGAGTTTTCTTGCAGGGATGTCTATGTTTATTATGTCTCCATCCTCAACGAGAGCAATCGTCCCTCCAACTGCTGCCTCCGGTGAAATGTGGCCGATGCATGGTCCTCTCGTGGCACCGCTAAACCTTCCATCTGTAATCAGTGCAACCCTCTGCAATCCCATTCCAGCGATTGCTGCTGTTGGCAACAGCATTTCTGGCATTCCAGGGGCGCCCTTTGGACCCATGTACCTTATAACCACAACATCTCCTTCCTCGATTTCACCACCAAGTATGGCTTTCAGAGCCTCCTGTTCGGAGTCGAAAACCTTTGCCACACCTTCAAATTTCTGCATATCTTCGCTTACAGCAGCAGCCTTAACAACAGCACCCTTTTCTGCGAGATTGCCGCGGAGTATTGCGATACCACCTTCTTTGTGTATTGGATTCGAAATGTCTCTTATTATGTCTCTGCCCCTCACAAAAGCCTTGTCCGCAATCTCGTATATCCTTAAACCGCTTACGGTAATCTCGTTATGGAAGAGATCTCTGGCCTTCTTAAATAGCATTGGAACACCACCGCTCTCATCCAGATCTGCTATCGTATAGTTGCTTGCAGGATCAAGAGATACAATGTGGGGTGTTTTTCTGCTTATTTCGTCGAACAGGTCAAGGCTGAGCTTTATACCCATCTCGTTTGCAATTGCTGGCAGATGCAGAACTGTATTGGTTGAACCACCTATGAGCATGTCCATTGTAATTGCATTCTCGAATGAATTTTCGGTTATAATGTCGCTGGGTGTTATATTGTACTTAACAAGCTCAACAACTCTCCTTCCACTCTCTTTTGCTATTCTCAACTTTCTTGCTGATCCACAGGGAGAAGTTCCACAGTATGGCAGGCTTAGACCCATCGTTTCGGTCAAAATTTGCATGGTGTTTGCTGTATATAGACCCTGACAGCTACCGCAATATGCTGCACAGAAGTCTTCGTATAATTTGAGACCTTTTTCGTCGAGTTTTCCAGATTTATACATTCCCGCTGCTTCGAAGGCTGTTTTTATTGTGGCATTCTGGTCACCAATTCTCTCGGCATTCATTGGACCGCCTGTAACAACAATGGCGGGAATATTCAGGCGTAAAACAGCCATTAACATTCCGGGCACGATTTTGTCACATGAACCAACAACAACCAATCCATCAAAACGATGAGCCTGAACCATTGCCTCAATGGAGTCTGCAATAATTTCACGGGATGGTAGAGCAAACTTCATTCCTTCATGTCCCATTGCAATTCCATCACATATTCCTATTACACCAAACTCAAAGGGAACACCGCCAGCTGAATAAATGCCTTCCTTAACAGCCTGAGTTATCTTGTCGAGCCCCATGTGGCCTGGAACAATGGTATTGTAAGCATTGGCAACTCCAATGAATGGCTTTTCGAGATCGCTATCTGTTAGTCCGAGGGCTTTAAGGAGAGCTCTATGTGCTGTCCTTTCAACTCCTCTTTTGACCTCATCACTTCGCATGGTGTGAGTTCAGTACAATTGTATATAAAGATAATTAAAATAGGAATCATACAAGGGCTAAAATAGTCGACTTTAAAAAGCAACAAAAATAAAAAAATTGCTGGTTGTTCGTTAGGTTCTGAGAGCAAGCTTGATGTCTTCAGCCTTGACAGTCTTTCTACCAGCGTGCTTGGCAACCTCGATGGCCTTCTTGGCGATCTGGGTTGCCCACTCTTCGAGAATTTCTGCCATTGCCTCTCTTGCATCTTCACTAACTCTTTCTGCATCAGCCTTCCTTATTAATCTGTCAATTGGAGCAATGGGCAATTCACCCATTTATTCTCACCTCCTCTATTAAGCAGATGAGTTATTCGAAATATATATAGTTTTCGTTTGAACTTCCACCAACACGCCTGAAATTACCACTGGGTTATCATAACAAACCTGTTCAACCCGTCGACAAATATTGACTTCACAATATTTAAATCGAATCTTATGCTTGACCTAATTCTGGATAGTGTTTTGGCAACAAATTAGATCTCAAAAAGGGGTAGAAATATAATTTCATATTAATTTTATTCGGCATTCATCACACTTCTTCTTGTTACAGTACTGTTTGGCATATTCATCTATCAATGCATGAAAGAGCTGATACTGTTTGACATCAGCATCAATAGCCTCCTCAAATAGTTTCTTTGCTTCACGGTATCTTTTCGTATTGATTTTCAGACATTCTAGAATTCTGATTGTGTATGCGTCAATAACGAATGAGGGTCTGTTGAATGCATAGAGGAGAATACTGTCAGCGGTTTCATCTCCGACACCTTTTAACTGTAAGAGCAGTTTTCTTGCTTCTTTCAGTGGAAGCTGCATAATAGCGTCTCTGTTCTTGATATAGAACTTCGCGAAGGATATTATCCTTTCTGCCTTCTGTCTGTTGAAGTTTACGGGTTTGATGAGTTCTCTAACTCTCTCAATGTCGGCCTTTGAAAGAGCTTCCGGCTCAAGTAAACCATTCCTCTTTAAGTTTTCAAGAGCCTCCTCAACTTTTGTCCATTTTGTTTGTGGGGCGAGAATGGCCCCGATACATATTTCGAATTCATTTCCTCTCCACCACTCTATTTCACCGTAAATGTCCTTCAAAACTTCAAATAGTTTCTTTATCCTTGTGAGGGTGTTTTGGTCGAAGGTGTTCTGCTCACAGCGCTGCATAGTTATTCCTGGTTTTTTCAGGGAGCCCCCACCTCCCGGACACTACTGTATGCATTATTGCCGATCTGATCTACACGCTACTAGCTAATAATAGTTGAGGAAGTTTCAGAGGAATTTTACTCCTATGTCTTTTATGTCATTCCGGATCATTACATTGATAAGCAGGGGTGTTATACTCTCAACAAGTCTGGACACAGCCAGCGGACCTGCATCGATGGCTCTTAGCCCTTCTATCTGGTTTATCAGATCCATGACTGTCTTCTTTGCATCCTCATCGTTACTGCAAACCGGCACATCCCATTCAAATTTTGCATCGAGATTAGCAAATCTGTTGGCAGGAACTGTCTGGAATGCAGAAACCACACGACTTTCTGTCAGGATAGTTTCCAGTCTCTCTGCTGCCGACCCCTCCTGGGGAGGGTTATACAGGAGTAGTTTACCTCTTCGCTCCATGGGTACAATTGGTGAAACAACTATTTTTCCACGCAGAAAATCCTTGAGACCTTCGGCAGTTGAGTATGCATGTTCATGGGGAATCGCGAGAATTGATATCTCGGCCTCCTTTGCAGCATCCTCGTTTTTCATACCTGTGATTTTGCCATCAATTCCTCTTTCTTTGAGGATGTCCAAATACTCTTTTGCTTTAGCTTCGGCTTTTTCGGGACTTCTTGAGCCAACAATGACTTCGTGTCCTAGAATCGCAAATCGCAATGCAATGCCCACTCCTATATGGCCCGTACCACCTAGAACAGCTATCTTCATGTTATCACCACTTAGGACTACCGAACTGGAAGGCGGTTAAAATTCTTTACCTCTCTTTTTCCGAGTTCACTACTTAAATCTGAAAAATAGTTTGAAAAAAGTGATAGAAAATTCATTACAGATCTGCGGGTACTTATATTATAGTGATTCAAGGTTCTCAACAACCGCTTCAGCAAACTCTCTCGTGCCGACGAGAGTTCCACCCATGTGGCGGTGGATGTCATATGTTACAATTCCGCTCTGTATTGTCATCTCAACTGCTTTTTTGATTAACTCGCTTCCTTCCTTCCAGCCGAGGTACTCAAACATCAGTGCTCCGGTCAGTATCTCTGCTGTAGGATTGACCTTATTCTGTCCAGCATATTTCGGTGCTGAACCATGGACTGGCTCAAACACACCCATTCCATCGCCGATATTGCTGCCAAGAGCGATGCCAAGCCCACCAACCATCGCCGCTGCAGCGTCACTCATGTAGTCTCCGTTGAGGTTCGGCATTGCAAGCACATCATATTCGTCTGTCCTCGTCAGCAGCTGCTGGAACATGTTGTCCGCGATACGATCTTTTATTACGATTTTTCCTTCTGGTTGCTCACCGTTGTATTTCTCCCACAGCTCGTCTTCTGTTATGGTGTACTCGCCAAACTCTTCCCTTGCAAGTTCATAACCCCAGTCTCTGAACGCTCCTTCGGTGAACTTCATTATGTTGCCCTTGTGTACGAGGGTTACACTCTTCCTTCCATTCTGTATCGCATACTGGATTGCAAGCCTGACAAGTCTCTTAGTTGCAAATTCGCTAATCGGTTTGAGACCAATTCCGGAGTCTTCCCTTATGTCAACTCCAAACTCCTCGCGGAGGATTTTTATCAGCTTTAAGGCCTCTTCACTGCCTCTCTGCCACTCTATTCCAGCATAAACATCTTCCGTGTTTTCTCTGAATATGACTATGTTTACTTTCTCCGGATGCTTCACCGGGCTTGGTACACCCTTCAGGTAGTAAACTGGCCTGACATTTGCATACAGATCAAGTGTCTGTCTTATTGTAACGTTCAGACTTCTGTATCCTCCACCAACCGGCGTTGTGAGCGGACCTTTCAGTGCAACCCTGAACTCTCTTATTGCGTTGAGGGTGTCTTCTGGCAGATGTGTGCCATACATTTTGTATGCGTCTTCTCCAGCATAAACCTTGAACCATACAATTTCCTTACCAATTTTTTCGGCAGCAGCATCCAGAACCATCAGTGCTGCTGGTACGACGTCTTTTCCGATTCCGTCGCCTTCAAAATAGGGGATAATCGGGTTATCGGGTACGATTAGCTTTCCATCTTCATACTTTATCTTTTCTCCTTCTTCAGGCGGTTTCACTTTCTGGTACGTAAACATACAGGACACCTCTGCGACATTTAGCCGGAGATTTTTAAAAATTTTGTATTTCTTTTTACATACTTTTCCAGTTCAGCGAAAATGAACACGAGAGAAGAAACGGCTATAATTTCAATCCATGTTGTGGCATCGAGCGGTGTAGTCTGTAGAATGCTGTTGAACTGAGGCAGATAGGTTGCTGCCAGCTGGAGGAGAATCATTGCAGCTATTCCCAGGTATATCGTTCTGTTTTTGAACTCGAAAGTTTTTATAAAGCTCAAATCAATACTTCTCGAACTGAGCAGGTAAAATATCTCGAAGAAGACGATCGTGTTCATTGTAACTGTTCTGGCTACTAACTCGTCTCCGCTGTATCTGAAATAAAGAAAGTATGCACAAGCAACAAGAACGAAAGACACCCACACAATTCTGAATAAAATTGTGGGATTTATCAATTCCCCTGTTATTGGTCTTAGTTTGAGTAAACCTGGTTCTCGGGGTTCAAAAACCAGCGTTGTTCCAAGAAGAACTGCTGTAACCGTATTGATCCAGAGTATCTGTACGGGCAAAATCGGAAGTGCAATACCCAGTAGAAAAGCTGCAAGAACCACGAGCCCTTCTCCAATATTGGTTGGTAGCAGCCATGCCAATATTTTCTGAATCTTTCTAAAGACATTTCTACCCTCATCAATTGCCTCTACAATTGTTGCAAAATTATCGTCGAGCAGGATTATCTCGGCGGATTCTTTAGCCACTTCTGTGCCAGAACCCATTGCAATTCCGATATCTGCCCTCTTCAACGCAGGTGCATCGTTTACACCGTCTCCCGTGACCGCAACGATTTCTTTCATTTCCTGCAGTAATTTGACTATTCTCAGTTTGAGCTCTGGCAGAGTTCTTGCGAGTACGTTTGTTTGCTTTAATAATTCTTTGAGCTCATCATCACTCATCTTTTCGAGTTCATCGCCTGTCGCAACACCGCCGTGGATGCCCAAATCCTTTGCAATGAATGATGCTGTGTTGGGATGGTCGCCCGTTATCATGATAACTCTTACACCAGCTTCCCTGCAATTTTTGACCGCTTTGTAGCATTCTTCTCTTGGAGGATCGACCATGCACTGAAAACCGAGGAAAATGAGGTCATTGAGATGGTCTTCAATTCCTTCAAACTCTCTTGAGTCAACAAACTTGTATGCAAATGCAAGAACCCTCAAACCCTGATAGGCTAGCTCGGATGATATTTTGTGGAGGTGGTGTGCATCAAACCCCACTGGATGTCCTTTTATTGAAGCCCATCCACACATCGAAAGAACTTTTTCTGGTGATCCTTTGACGTAGATCCCCACCATTTCTCCTTCTTTAACTGCAGTTGCCATGTAGCGTAATGCAGAGTCGAATGGAACTTCGTCAACGATTTCAAATCGTCCTTCAACCTCTGCTAGTGATGAAACCTCGAGAAGAGCTATTTCGGTTGGATCTCCGCTTACCACATACTTTCCATTTTCGAAACGGTATACGGCCTTGTTACAGATGTAACCTGCTTTTATTGTCAGGTACAGATCGTGATGCTCTGCGAGCTTTTCTCTGCTGAGAGTAGAGCCATCATGGCAAATATTTTCCTGTTTAATCTCGTATTCCCTATCACCAGCGAAGATCCTTACTACGCTCATTCTGTTCTGTGTGAGTGTTCCTGTTTTGTCCGAGCATATTGTTGTAACGCTTCCAAGAGTTTCGACTGCAGGCAATCTTCTCACTATGGCCTTCCTGTTTGCCATATCCCTGACACCAATTGCAAGACTCATTGTCACAAGAGCAGGCAGACTTTCTGGAATGGCTGCAACAGCCAGGCTAACAGAAGCTAAAAACATAAATTCGGGCTCATATCCTCTTAACACTCCAGTTGCGAAATTTAAGATTGAAACTGCAAGAATTACAAAGAACACGATCCTCCCAAGATGCTTTATTCTGCGTAGCAGAGGGGTTTCGACACCTTTCTCTCTTTTGACGGTCTTTGCAATCTTTCCGAGTTCAGTCTTCTCGGAAGTGGCGACGACAACGGCCTTTCCGTAACCCTCAACCACAAGTGTTCCTGCAAAAACCATGTTGTGCTTCTCAACCATCACTTTTTCCAGAATAGTTTCTGAAAATTTTTCAACGGGTGTGGATTCACCAGTTAGCAGAGATTCATCGGCACTTAGGTTTCTGACTTCAAAAAGCCTTGCATCTGCTGGAACCTTCATTCCAGCTTCCAGCACTATTACATCCCCGGGAACGAGTTCCTTCGCAGAGATCTCCCTTTCACTGTTTCTTATAACCCTTGCCTTGATTTCCACTATCTTTTTCAGAGCTTCAATTGTTTTCTTGGCCTTCCTCTCCTGAGCATAGCCAATTACAGCGTTTATCAGTACAACTGCGAATATTATGGCTGTGTCAATGTAGCGGTGGAGGAAGAATGTTAGCAGACCTGAAACAATAAGAACATAGATCAGGGGGTCATTAAAGTGAGATAGAAATCTCAGAATCTCGCTTACCCTTTTCTCTTCTTCAATTTCATTGTAACCATATAATGCAAGTCTTTTCGCAGCTTCACCGTCCGTTATACCCTGGGGTGAACTTTCAGTCAGCTTGAAGACTTCTACAGCCGGGATTCTGTACCATTCTATCTCTTTTTCCACTCTTTATATTGATTATCATTTAATAATAACTTTACCCTAGAATAGTATTAGGGAATCACGCAAGGGGTCTGAAAAAAGTACCTCCACCCTGCATTTTTCTTACCATTTCTCCGGCTTTCATCTCATCTTCTGCTTTCGCAACAATTTTAACTTTTTTAAGGCTATTTCTGTATCCGCAAGCACATAAACGTGTTTTGCTATCACTTTTGGCGTAAAGATATCTTCCACATTTTCTACATCTGAAAACAATGTAGATACTCTCACCCCCGCTGGCATATTACCAGAAAGCGTCAAGTGTTTGCTGCTCCGCAGCACCTTTTAGCTGCGCTTCGGTATATCCAAATCTCTCGAGAATACGGAGAACAGATGGTAAAACCTGATTCTCTATGTAGTATTCCTTGTCGATCTTGTATTTGTTTCCATCGAGGTCGGTAAATACTTCACCATCAAAGTCCTCTATCAGATCGGATGGAAAAGCTCTGTCGCCTATGTTTCCTACACCCTTTGTCACGACAAAACCAACCTTTGATCCAACTGTATATGTTATTCCCCTTTTTGCCGCCTTAATAGCAGCCTTTACGTGGGCCTGCATACTTTCGTACTTTGATGGCTTTCTCGTTAAACCTTTGTAGATGATGTAATCTTCAAGCGGAATTTTGCCGGCCTTTATCTCCTCTATGACTTCTTTCACATACTCAGCAGCTTGTTCAGGATTCTTCTCTTTCAAAATTATTTCTATTACACCCTTCTGAACTTTCTTTGCAAGTTCGCACCAGTCCCCTCTTCTAACTTCCAGACCCTTGACAATTATTCTCCCATCCTGCGTTAAACCAGCATATCTCTTCTTTTCAACGAAGAATATGGTCTCATAGTATTCATCTATCTCGATCTGTATTGGCATCTCCTTCGAGAGCTTGTCAATTAACTTTTTAACCTCTTTTTTGAGCTCTTCCAGGCTCAATCCGTCTTTTTTGACAAAGATACTGTCCGTATCTCCATATAAAACTTCAAATCCGAGTTCCTTGGCGATCCTTGCAGATGTTTTGATGAAGTGCCTACCCCATGCTGTTGTAGCTTCAGCGCACTCCTTGCAGTACCACCTTGCAAGACTCCAGCCAGTATAACCGTAAAACGAGTTTGTAAGAACTTTCAGAGTTGCCTGCTTTATATCGAGCAGCTTGTATTCTGGCGAGTTGTAGTCGAGTGTCTTCATAATCTTCTTTATTTCTCTTCTTTTCTCGATCAGCATTTTGAGTATTCTTTTGAAGAAACCGTCTGGATGCCTTCTGAATTTGTGTCCAACCTCTGGAGCTACATTGCAGTCGTCGCATTTGCCTAATACAAGCGTGTCGGGGCTGATGTTGTATGAAATCATTATTGAAGGATACATGGAAGCGAAGTCCAGGCAGATTACGTTCTCGTGCAACCCTCTTGCAGGTTCGAGCACAAATGCTCCTTCATAGCTGTCGGCCATCTCTCTGGGGTTGGGTGCAAGTTCGCCAAGTTTGTGTGCTTCGCTTAACAGCAACCACTCAACCTGTTTACCTCTCCCACTTCTTGCCACATCATCGAGAGGTATGCGTATCATTCTGGAAAGTTCGTAATGCATTGGCAGCAATTCTTCAGCTATGAAGTACGTGTGCAGAATATCCTGCCTGGAGTACTTGATTACACTCTCCTTGTCGCCCGATGTCCAGTGCTTGTAGATATCCTTCGCTTCAATATCTGCAAGCTCTATTTTCTTACCCAGAAATTCTGCAACGTTTTCGAGCTTCTTTACCTTTACATCGAGACTTCTCATTGCAATATCGTAGAGGTCAACGTTCAATCTGCCAGCAATCTTTGGTCTTCCCCCTCTGATCGCTAGTTCGCTTCTATCTCTTCCGATGTCAAGCTTAACCCTCAGTTTCTCAGCCCTCTTCTTGATGTATGGCCAGTCAAAACTGTCCTGATTGTAACCCACTATGATGTCGGGGTCAATATCGCGTATTATCTTAACAAATCTGGTAAGTAAGTCTCTCTCGTTGTCACCACTGAGGATCTCTTCAAATTCACCCGATTTAATTGAGATGACTATGATAGGATCTTTCTCTGGATCGGGCATACCGACCTCAGAGAGCATTTCGCAATCAAATGCCAGAACTTTCAATTCTGGAAAATCTTGTCTGGGATCTCTTTCGATGCTTTTGATCTCGTAACATCTCAGCCCCCTTTCATATCTTTCATCGCCTTCGATTACAATCCCATCCATACAAGCAAGATCCTTGTCTATGAGGTATCTATAGGCGAATGGTATGTCTGCCTCTCTAATCTCTAAATACTGTGAAACAACCTCACGGAGCTTGGGGACGTGTTGGGGATGTCTTGCATATATCTTGAAAACTTCAACCTCTCTACCAAGATTCTTGGCTGTTGTCTCCTCAACTTTTAACGGAGTAATCACTTCTTTTTTTGTCTGAATTTTTATTTTCATTAAATCTTCAGCAGTGATTCCTTCTTCTTTGAGTGCGTAAAAATAGGGCTGGAAAGAGTGATCATATGCGATGAATATTCCTTTCTCATCTTTACACCAGAGTCTTATAACGGCTCGATCATTTTCAGTGATGTAATCTGCATCGAGCAACCAGCCCTTTACCTTTGTCATCTATGAACATTATTGTTTACTCAATAAAAACGTTGGTGTTTGGGGGGTGTTGGACAGATGCGGAGATTAATGGAATTTTATTCATTGGATACTGTGTTTTCCGGATACTAGGCTACGGGAAGTAATTTAACGACAGCCGAACATTCTACACTCAAAAATTATTTAAGTTGTATAACGCCCAGCAATCATTGATGTTCAAGAAGATACTTGTGGCAAATAGAGGAGAGATCGCCATAAGAGTAATGAGAGCCTGCAGAGAATTGGGCATAAAGACTGTTGCTGTTTACAGTACTGCTGATAAAAGGTCACTCCATCGTGTTTATGCAGATGAGTGCTACTGGATAGGTGAGCCAGAGCCCAAGGAGAGTTATCTTAACATTGACAAGATTATCGAAGTTGCCAAGAAAAGTGGGGCTGAGGCAATACATCCTGGTTATGGCTTTCTGGCTGAGAATCCTGAGTTTGCTAGGAGATGTGAGGAGGAAGGAATCAAGTTCATAGGGCCGAAACCAGAAGTTATTGAGGCGATGGGCTCAAAGCTCAATGCAAGAAAACTGATGAAGGAAGCTGGAGTACCCCTTGTTCCTGGAAGTCCGGAAGTCAGAGATATTGATGAAGCAAGAAAATGGGCAGACAAAATTGGGTATCCCGTTGCGATAAAAGCCTCGGGTGGAGGAGGCGGTATAGGTATCACCATTGTGTGGAACGAGGATGAGCTAGAACAGGCTTTTTACAAATCAAAGAAGCTTGGAGAGAAATTCTTCAAAGATCCTGCCGTTTATATAGAAAAGTATCTGCCCAAACCCAGACATATTGAGATCCAGATTCTGGCTGATGAGCATGGGAATGTAATCCATCTGGGAGAGAGGGAATGCAGTATTCAGAGAAGACACCAGAAGGTAATTGAAGAATGCCCATCACCCATAATGACGGAAGAGCTGAGAGAAAAGATGGGTAAAATTGCTGTAAAGGGTGCAAAATACATAGGCTACTCGAATGCTGGAACCATGGAATTCCTTTACTACGATGGCGAATTTTACTTCCTCGAAATGAATACACGTCTGCAGGTTGAACATCCAATTACCGAACTGGTTACGGGTATTGACATTGTCAAATACCAGATAAGAATCGCTTATGGCGAGGAGCTCATGCACGATCAGGAAGACATCGAAATGAGGGGACATGCAATAGAGTGCAGAATATATGCTGAAGATCCTATCACGTTTCTACCAAAAACTGGCAAAATTATACACTACAGAAGCCCTGGAGGCATAGGGGTAAGAGTGGATAGCGGAGTATTTATGGGATGTGAAATTACGCCATATTACGATCCAATGATCTCGAAGCTCTCAGTATGGGGAATGGATAGGCTTGAAGCAATTCAGCGTATGAGGAGAGCTCTGTACGGTTACATAATAGATGGGGTGGAGACAAACATTCCGCTACACTATGCCGTGATGTATAATGAAGCTTTTGTTAGAGGAGAAACCCATACCAATTTCATAGAAGAGCAGAACATAAAGGAAGAGATCAGGAAGATAGCTGGGGAAATTCAGACTCTTCAGAAGAGGCTTTCCGAAATCCTCTGGGCTGAAGAACTTACTGAAGAAGAAATAGTTGCTGCAACTGCTGCAATTTTGAGCTATATGAAAAGTAAAGAGAGCGAGGCCAGTAGTTGATAGAAAATTAAAATAAAATATTTTTTTGCTAAAAATTTTTTATTGTTAGACCAGCCTCACTCAAGGCTGAGATCATCCTTAACAATAAAGCTAAAGCATGTTGGTAGCAACCCTGGTATCAGTGAATGTCTGATCTCGAACTGGTAGGTACTTTTATCGAAGATAAGTTCTGCGGAAGGAACTTTGAGATGAATTGTTAGATCGGGCAGATTTTCGAGAAGAAAGCCATTTTTATACTCGATGAATCTTGATGGCATAAATATGTAGTTTATGTGCTTTTCCATATCTCCAAGCCAGTTAATCAAACCCTTCAGCATTCCCTTTTCATCGAAACATCTGAGATAATGCAATCCGAAGTTGAATATAACACCTCTACCGCGACTGATTAAATCAAAAATCTTATCGATGAGATCTTCGACGTCTTCTGAGGGCTCAACTCTATTGACCCTTCCGAGTGGCATCTCAACATCGCCAACAACGATTATTTCGGCATCGTTGAAGAATTTCTGTATGGGTTCATAGGCCTGAACGAAGTTTCTCACTTTCTTCGCAGTGAGTTTGTTCCAGAAAACGAAGTATCGTTTTTCTGTATAATAGTGTTCCAGTGCCAGTATGAGAAAAGCAAGAGCTGGAGTCATAACATCGTATTTAATGAGAGCAGTGTGTCCTGGCCTGAGCAGATTTAGAATACTTTTAATTTCGTCCTCCATGTCGTTAGATCTGGTGATTTACATTAAAAATTTTATCGTTGTTTTTAATTTTGGAATATCTTTTACGTTATTCTTATGTATTTTATTGAATTAGATATTAATCTGTAATGAATTGTTCTAAATATACTAAGTATTCATTTGCGAATTAATCTTTGGAGGTGTGTGGAATATCTGTTATTTCTGTAGAATCTGTAAAATCTTGGCGGGGGTGAGAGAAAAGATTATTAATTCAGTTGTTGAGCAACATTCCCTAATGGGTAGTGTAAAAGATGTTTTGGTTTTAGAGAAGCCGAAAGAGGACAAGCTTGGAAAAGGGCGGTTTATTTTCTCTGATCGATATTCAGTGTTCGATTATGGTGAGATGCCTGACCTGATTGAAGGAAAAGGAGCTTCGCTTTGCCTGATATCGGCGTTCTTCTTTGAAAAACTGAAGGAAGAAGGTATCAGTAATCACTTTATCGGTGTTGTGGAGGATGGCAAGGTAAAAGGGTTTGATGAGATTGAAAACCCCTCCAACATGATGGAAATAGAACTTGTGAGGGTGCTCAAACCCAGAAAAATTGATTCGGGTTATGATTACAGTATATTCAAAAGCGAAAGAGGGAACTTTCTGATCCCCCTTGAAGTGATATACAGAAACGTACTTCCAGAAGGATCCAGCGTTTTCAGAAGGCTTGAAAGAGGCGAAATTACTCTTGAGCAGCTTGGATTGAAAAAGTATCCTTCTCCCGGTGAAGTTCTTGAAAGACCTCTACTTGACGTGAGCACAAAGCTTGAGGACAGAGATCGTTACATTAGCTGGGATGAAGCAATGGAGATCTCTGGAATGAGTGCCGAGGAAATTGAAGAGCTTAAGGAAATTACGCTGAAAGTCAACAGTATAATCTCGAGAGAAGTTTCAAAGGCAGGTATAAGAAACGAGGATGGCAAACTGGAATTTGCATTCGATATAGACAGGAATTTAATCGTTGTTGACACCCTCGGCACTCCAGATGAGTGCAGATTCAGCTGCGATGGATTCCAGATAAGCAAGGAAATTTTGAGAAAATACTACAGAACGACTGAATGGTACAAAAAGCTCGAGCAGGTTAAGGGTAAGGAGAACTGGAGAGAGCTAGCAGGTAAGCCACCGAAACTTCCTGAGGAGTTGAGAAAGGCAGTTTCTGATATGTATAAGGCGTGCTGTAATGAAATTACTGGCAGAAGATTTTTCGATGTAGAAAGCCTCAGAAGTATTGTAAAGCTGATCAAGGAAATTATGGAGGATAATTATGAAAGCTGCGCTGGCAATTGAAGATGGGACATATGTTGAGGGTAAAGCATTTGGAGCAGAAAAAACGGTTGAAGGTGAACTCGTTTTCAACACGAGTATGACAGGATACGTTGAAGCGCTAACAGATCCAAGCTATGCTGGCCAGATTCTGATGATGACATATCCGCTCATAGGAAATTATGGAGTTTGCAGGGAAGACTTCGAGAGTGATGGAGTGAAAGTCGAGGGATTCGTTGTCAAGGAGCTATGCAAAACACCGAGCAACTGGAGAAGCGAAATGACAGTTGATGAGTTATTAAAGGAGTACAACGTTCCGGGTATAGAGGGTGTTGACACCCGTGCGTTAACAAAGAAGACCAGGATCTATGGAGCAATGAAAGCTGTTCTTGCTGTGGGAGATGATCTCGATAAGGAGAAACTACTCAAAAGGGCTGTGGAGCAGCCGTCAATTACCGAGATTGATCTGGTCGATAAGGTGTGTGTTAGGGAACCCAAGAGAATGGATTGTAATGGTAAATACGAGGTTGTGCTCATCGATTGTGGAGTTAAACTCAGCATAGTCAGACAGCTCCTCAAGAGGGGCGTTAATGTGACCCTTGTCCCCTTCGATTACCCGGCTGAGAAGATTATGGAGCTCAATCCGGATGGAGTTTTCCTCTCAAACGGACCGGGAGACCCGGCAAGAGTATTACCCACAATCGAAACAATAAGAAAGCTTGCAGGAAAAGTTCCCATGGCAGGCATCTGTCTGGGACACCAGCTTGTGGCCCTCGCCCTTGGTGCAAAAACGTTCAAGCTCAAGTTTGGACACAGAGGTGCAAATCAGCCGGTAAAGGATTTTGAAACGGGAAGAGTGTTTATTTCAAGCCAGAATCACGGATTCGCAGTTGATGATAAAAGCCTTGGTGGTACCGGTCTGGAGGTTACGCAGATCAATCTCAACGATCACACCGTTGAGGGGATGAGACACAAGGAATATCCGCTTATAAGCGTCCAGTATCATCCTGAAGCTTCTCCAGGTCCGCATGACACGTATTTCTTCTTTGACAGATTTGTGGAACTCATCAAGCAGTATTGAGGTGAAGAAATGCCGAAGCGAGAAGATATAAAGAAAATTATGGTTATAGGTTCCGGACCGATTGTAATAGGGCAGGCTGCAGAGTTTGATTACTCTGGAAGTCAGGCCTGCAAAGCCTTACGTGAAGAGGGTTACGAGGTCATTCTCGTAAACTCAAATCCAGCAACAATAATGACCGATCCCGACATGGCAGACCGCACATACATTGAACCTTTGACTGCTGATGTTGTTGCTAAAATAATAGAGCGCGAAACACCCGATGCATTGCTGCCAACACTTGGTGGTCAGACCGGTCTGAATCTTGCAGTGCAGCTTGGCGAAATGGGTGTGCTTGACAAATATGGCGTGGAGCTTATCGGTGCAAAGCTGGATGCAATCAAGAAGGCTGAAGACAGAGAACTTTTCAAGAAATCCATGGAGAAAGTTGGTATAGAGGTTCCGAAAAGTGATATCGCAAGCGATATTGATGAGGCATTGGCTATTGCCGACGAAATAGGATACCCTGTTGTTGTAAGGCCAGCCTTTACCCTTGGTGGAACCGGTGGAGGTATTGCGTACAATCGCGAAGAACTGAAAGAGATTGCCAAGCGGGGTCTTAAAATGTCAATGATAAACCAGGTTCTCATCGAAGAGGGAGTTATCGGTTGGAAGGAATTTGAACTTGAAGTAATGAGAGATATTGCGGACAATGTCGTGATAATCTGTCCTATTGAGAATTTTGACCCTATGGGTATTCACACTGGAGACAGCATCACAGTTGCGCCGGCACAAACACTTACAGACTGGGAATATCAGCGTTTGAGAGATGCTGCTATCAAGATAATTAGAGAAATTGGAGTCGAGACGGGAGGAAGCAATATACAGTTTGCTGTCCATCCTGAATCTGAGAGATTTGTGGCCATTGAGATGAACCCGCGTGTTAGTAGATCATCGGCTCTGGCATCAAAGGCAACTGGATTCCCAATTGCAAAGATTGCAGCCAAACTCGCAGTTGGATATACGCTGGACGAGATACCCAACGACATTACGAAGGAAACTCCTGCCAGCTTTGAACCAACAATAGACTACGTTGTGGTCAAGATACCGCGCTTTGCCTTCGATAAGTTCCCGACTGCAAATCCTGTTCTTGGCTCACAGATGAAGAGTGTTGGAGAAGTGATGGCCATAGGCAGAACGTTTGAGGAAGCTTTGCAGAAGGCACTTAGATCACTTGAAATTGGCAGATACGGGCTTGGAAGTGACGGAAAAGACAAGAATCCGACGAGGGACGAAATTATCCAGAAACTCAGAACACCGTATTCCGATAGAGTATTTTATATCAGATATGCTCTGAAGGCGGGATTCAGTGTAGAAGAAATTTACAGCCTGTCAAAGATAGATCCGTGGTTCATTCAGAAGATCAAAAACATAGTTGATATGGAGGAAGAGCTCAAACAGCTTGCGAAGACTCACACAATTGATACTCTGCCAGATGAAGTTCTCATCAAAGCCAAAAAGCTCGGATTCTCTGACATTCAGCTTGCAAACATATTCCGCACAACCGAAAGAGAAGTAAGGAAGAGAAGGAAGAAGTCCGGCATCAATGCAGTATTCAAGATGGTAGACACCTGTGCAGCGGAGTTTGAGGCAAAGACACCTTACTTCTATTCAACATATGAAATGGAGAATGATGCTGTAAGAACCCCAAGAAAGAAGGTAATGATTCTGGGCAGCGGGCCAAACAGAATTGGACAGGGTGTTGAATTCGACTACTGCTGTGTTCACGCTGTTTTCAGTTTGAAAGAAGAGGGTTACGAGACGATAATGGTAAACAACAACCCTGAAACGGTCTCCACAGACTATGATACTTCCGACAGGCTGTACTTTGAGCCAATAACTCATGAAGATGTAATGAATATTTACGAAAACGAGCAGCCTGAGGGAGTGATTGTTCAGTTTGGTGGTCAGACACCTCTGAACATCTCCAAGGACATTGAAGCTTCTGGTGCTAGGGTGCTGGGCACATCGACAGACTCGATTGATCTAGCTGAGGACAGAGAGAGATTCGCAGAACTCCTCAAGAAACTCGGTATACCTCAGCCTGAAAATGGAATAGCTTACAGCATTGAGGAGGCAAAAGAGATTGCAAGAAAGATCGGTTATCCTGTCCTTGTCCGTCCATCCTATGTGCTTGGCGGTAGAGCGATGGAAATTGTTTACGATGAGGAAACACTTGAAAGATATATCAATGAGGCCATTGAGGTAAGCCCAGAGAAGCCCATCCTGATAGACAAGTTCCTTGAAGATGCAATTGAAGTTGAAGTAGATGCACTATGTGATGGCGAGGAAGTTGTTATTGGAGGCATAATGGAGCATATCGAAGAAGCGGGAGTTCACAGTGGTGATTCTGCATGTGTTCTGCCGCCGGTTTCTCTTTCCAAGGACGTAATTGATACTATCGTTGACTACACGAGAAAGCTCGCTCTGGCGCTGAAAGTTGTGGGTCTGGTAAACATCCAGTATGCTGTGAAGGACAAAGTGGTTTACGTGCTTGAGGCAAATCCAAGAGCTAGCAGAACCGTACCGTTCGTAAGCAAGGCTACAGGTCTACCTCTGGCCAAAATTGCAGCAAAACTCATGATGGGTAAAAAACTGAGGGAGCTTGGAGTTAAGGAGAAACTCAATTTGAAGCACGTTGCTGTGAAAGAAGCAGTCTTCCCATTCATCAAACTACCTGGCGTAGATCCTGTTCTTGGCCCCGAAATGAAATCAACGGGAGAAGTCATGGGAATTGACTACGACTTTGGTGTTGCATACTACAAAGCTGAGCTTGCCGCAGGAATGGGGCTGCCCACAGAGGGAACCGTATTTATCAGTGTCAAAAAGAGAGACAGGGAAAAGATCCTACCTGTAGCTAAGAAACTTCAGGAAATGGGATTCAAGATCGTTGCAACCAACGGAACAGCAGAGTTCCTCAACGCTAATGGTGTTAAGGCAGAGGTTATGCTGAAGGTTAGCCAGGGAAGACCAAACATACTTGACGCAATAATAAACAGACAGATTGACCTAATAATCAACACACCAAGCGGAAAAAGAGGAAAGACAGAGGGTTTCATTATAAGAAGAGCTGCTGTTGACTATGGCGTTCCGTATATTACAACAGTTGCAGGAGCAATTGCTGCGGTGAGAGGTATTGAGGCAATTAAGAAGGCAGAAATGACGATTAAATCAATTCAGGAATACCATAAAGAGGTTCAGAATTAATTTTTTAGATTTTTGAGAAACGGGGAATGGAAATGACCAGGATCGATGAACTGTTGGAAAATCAGGATATTGCCAGGCTTCTGAGGGAGTTGTTATTCAAAGAAGTGGATGGCATTGCTAGAATAGATCATAACAGATGCATCCGCGCTGGAAAGCCCGAAGCTATACTGGCAGAGTTCAAGGAGCCCGATGAGGTGGTAAAGATTGCTAAAAAATATCTGGAATTTTCCGATTCTGTGCTGATTACCCGTGCAAACAGGGATCATATCGAAGCGTTAAGGAAAGAACTTGATGGGGTCGATATTGCTATTAACGAGAAGGGCAGGACGGTTATACTGTCTAAAGGTAAAGGCGAATGTGATGGGAAAAAGAAAGTCGGGAAATTAGCCATACTCACTGCCGGCACATCGGATATACCTGTTGCAGAAGAGGCGGCAAGCACAGCAGAGTTTCTCGGAATGGAAGTGTTGAAGTTTTACGATGTTGGTGTTGCTGGAATTCATCGCCTGGTTGAACCCATCAGAAAGATATGCGAAGAGAATGTCGATGCAATCATCGTGGTTGCAGGAATGGAAGGAGCGCTGCCATCGGTTGTAGCGGGGCTTGTAGACATTCCGGTTATAGCTGTTCCAACATCCATCGGATATGGAACAAATCTTGGTGGTTTGACAACCCTTTTTGCCATGCTTCAGAGCTGTTCATCTGGTGTAGCGGTTGTTAACATCGACAACGGTTTTGGAGCAGCTGTTTTTGCCCATCTCATTGCGAGGAGAGTAAGGAAATAGTAGATTTAGGCTGAAGTGGTTATATGTCGCGTTGGTATAATGCGTAAGCTACAGTTTTAACTGTTTTATCAGAATTGAGACAAACTACTGTGTCATTGTACCTGTAAATTGCATTATGGGTGAAGGTGTATACAGTATAGTTCCCTTCTGAGAGATAAAATACAGCAACGCCACTCTCGTTGACTCTTTTCCTTGTAATGACTTTCTTGCCCTGCATTATATTTACAATCGCATTGGGATCAATCTCAATTTTTTGTTCATATTTGTTGTTATCTATGTATGTCCTGACAGTTAGTCTGTATTTCACTTCCTCTGCACTGTTGTAGTACCCAACGAGTCCGAAAATTAGTATTATTGAGGCCACAACCCAGATGGTTCTACCCATTACATTCCACTCTCCAATTACAGGAGGGATTTTGCAACTTATAGTGAATACTTTACCATTACTCTTTAATAAATTTATGTTTTGGACTTTAGATTGTATTTTTCAGGGTAAACTGCAACCATTGTTTATGTTTGTTTGTTTGGTAACGGAAAGATTGAAGAATGTTTGGAAAGACTATTCTTTGACCAATCCAAACTTTTAAGTTTACATCTGACCCCCCTCTGGAGAGGTGAGGTTATGAATCTGAGGGATGAGATAATCTCAATACTCAACGAATATGATAAGGACGATATCACCATAGCAACCCTGGGAAGCCATTCGGCTCTCAACATCCTGCGTGGAGCCAAGGATGAGGGGTTTAAGACGATCTGTATTTGTAGAGAAAAGGAGAAGATAATTTACGAGTCGTTTGGCGTTGCGGATGAGATAATTACTGTCGGAGATTTTTCAGATTTGCTGGAGGACGATCTACAGGAGCAACTCAGAGATAAGAATGCGATAATGATACCTCACGGTTCTTTCAACGCTTATATTGGTAGGCTTGATGATCTGAAAATCCCGATTTTCGGAAATAGAGAGCTCATGCTCTGGGAGACTGACAGAGACAAGCAGAGGAAATGGTTAAAGGACTCAAATTTGCGATTGCCCAGGACTTTTGAAAAACCGGAAGATATAGACAGGCTTGTAATTGTAAAGTATCCTGGGGCTAAAGGAGGAAAAGGATACTTCCTGGCATCAAGCACTGAAGAATTCTATGAGAAGGCAAGGAAAATGATTGAGAAAGGGTTGATCAGTGAAGACGAAGTCAGAAATGCACACATTCAGGAATATATAATCGGAGCGAACGTTTATTTTTCGTTCTTCTACTCCCCGGTTTTTGACAGGGTTGAGCTTATTGCTGTGGACAGAAGGTATGAGTCGAGTGTTGACGGATTGGGTAGAATTCCGGCTGATATTCAGCTTGAGATTAATGCAACCCCGACATACACAGTGGTGGGCAACTTCCCTGTGGTATTGAGAGAGAGTTTGCTTGTCCAGGCTTTAAATGCCGCAAATAATGTGGTGGAAGTTTCAAAGAGCATTGCGTATCCTGGCATGGTTGGACCATTCTGTCTCGAAGCGGTATTCAACGAGAATGCTGAGATGGTTGTATTCGAGATATCTGCCAGAATTGTTGCCGGTACAAATGTTGGAATCCCGTCCTTCCCGTACTCCTACATCCTCTTTGGCGAGAACATGTATATGGGACGAAGGATAGCCAGAGAAATCAGGCTTGCAATCGAGAAGGATATGCTTCATGAGCTCATCTACTAGTTTTTCTGTTTTTTGTTTTGTTTTTTAGCCTTTCAGAAATCTGTGCTATGATAGGATGCATTTCGGCCATTCCGGTAATCACTACACTACTCTTTACTTAGACGTCTAACAGCTTTTTCAACTTCTTGTTTAAGGTGGTCTGGGAGCTGATTGTAATATTTATATATGGCTTCCATTATTTCGGAAAACTCTACTGTTTTAGATTTATTACGTAATTTATAGAGCTCATGGTCGATTTTGAGCAGTAGAGCAATTTCCTCTACTTCCTTGATCTTCCTGTAGAGGTTACCCATCTCACCGTAGTTTATTGATAGTGCAGAAATGGGACCTGAAGCAACTTTTTCGAAGCCAAGCATTCTGGGATCGAGGTAGCGAGATATCGGACACTCTCGTTCAAGGTAGAATCCACCCACAGCTATATGTTTGAGAAGTGTTCCAAGGGATTCTGGCGAGGTCAATGACCCGACTTTTTCCTCTTTTGGTAGAGGAACTTTGACAAAGTATACGAAATATCCTCTTTCCAGCTCCTCTGGCTTGAACTCCCTGCCGATTTTTGTTGCATCCTCTGCGTAGTAGGTGAGTTTTATTTCTTCTCCGTCAAGCAAAAATTTGACTACGTGTTTTCCACCCTTTCCGAGTTCCCCTTTCCTCTCCTCTTCTACTATTTTCCCATCGATCATTTCAATCCTGCGTTTAATTTCCAGGAGAGTCTCTTCTGGCAGGTGTGGATCCACGAATACCAGATTGTTTCCCAGAAGAACGGCATGCTCCACATCTCCACCTGAACCAGCATACAGAACTGGCAGCACCTTATCAACCCTACTCTTCTCTATCTCTTCACAAACCTTTGTCATAAATTCTCTTTCTTCTGGTGATAGTCTGGCTATTACATTCATTTTGGCCTTCGGAATGGCTGTATTTACACTCAAGAGCCATCACCCGAATTCTGAATAGCTTTCTTTACAATTTCTCTTAAGATGAATAGTGTTTCCAGTTCTTCTCCTTCAATTATTCGTAGTTGTATCTCTTTCTCGCCAATATGCTTCAGAATCTTATCGCAGAGAAAATCCACACAGATAACTTCTCTAGCCTTTAGAACACATCCATTAGGGCCGACAAAGAAGCAACCTTCTGGTTCAAATCTTTTCGTGGGAAGGTTAACTCCCAGTAGGCGATTTATCAGCAGAACAATTTCATCGTACTCGTTTTCCACCCACTTCTTGCAACAGCTACCGCCCTGGAGAGCACATTCCCTGCAAATATCTACCACACCAATTTCGAGCATGTACCTGCGGGTTGACCTGATAGCCGAGTCAAGCTTGTTTAGAAGACTTTTAATCATGGAATCCTTTGATATTATATTGCCCAATGCAGAATACTTACGCTCTACCCATGCAATTTTGTCTTCGATGGGGAGGCAACTTTTCTCGCACATATCCAAGTTTAGGTAAGTGTCGTCGAATTAAAAAGAGCTTTGGTTTTAATTGAATGCTGGATTATTCTTTTTTACAGTAAAGTGCTACGTTTTAGGAGTAATCTAGAGTATCCTTATAAAGTTAGTTTAATATGGGGAGTGCATATACTGGATACTTTTTTTTGCTCCTGGATTACCGGATTTTTTATTTGACATTGATAACAGCAGTTTTATCGCTTTGGTGTATACAACACCAGTGCTGTTTCAAGTTCAGGAAATCCCAAGAATTTCGCTCCAGACTTTATTACTCCCAATAACAAACCAGTATTTCGATAGCTCCCTTTCTTTCACGCTATAATCAGGACAGTATTTTGAAACTTCTTTCCAGAAAATCTTGTTATGTTTTCTTTCGATCAGATGTGTCAGCTCATGGATTACAACATACTCTATCAGATCTTCGGGTAACGCGACAAGCTTTAAGTTGAAGTTGAGATTTCCTTTTGCTGAACAGCTTCCCCATTTGCTTTTGTGGGTTTTAATGTAAAATCTGTTGAAGTTAACTTTCATTAATGCTGAGTATTTGTTCAGATGATGCTTGAGCATCTTTTTCAGCTCTTCTTTAAGCCATTTCTTTAGATAGGTGTATGGATTTCTTTTATCTGGAATTGATACAGTTATCCTGCCGTCTTTTAATTCTACACTGTATTTTCCTCTTGTTATTTCTAGATCGTAGAATTTACCGAACAGCAGAACTTTGTTTTCGTTGCCATTGCTAGAAAGCTCCTTGTAGCTCTTTATTTCCCTGAATTTCTTTAAAATCCAGTCCTTCTTATCCATTATGAAATCTTTGGGATTATAAGTGGATTTTTTAGGCATTACAACGAGCAAAGTCCCATCTGGCCTTATCTCGAGCCTCATGTATTTGACGTTCCGGTAATCGACGGTGTATGGGATTTCTATGCCATCAAGCACTACCACGTTCATCTGACGTACCTCGGCAGAGTTCTCATTAATTTCGTGCAGTCTTTTTGTTAACTACTATTGTCAATTCACTCTATGCGGAGTTCTCTGATTTTATCTTCTCTAACCACTACAAGCTTTCTCTCAAATTCTATTTCAGACTCGATTAAAAGCCATTTGAGAAATTCAAAAATAAAATCAATAGACTTTGGTGGGATTCTCAAAAGAATAACTCCAAAGGGTTTTATCGACTTTCTGAAAATTATCTCTCCGAAATCTTTGTCGAATGTGATTATGATTGCCTTCTCTGTTTCGGAGATTTTGGCGATCTCTTCATCTTTCAAGCCAGGTTGTATTTTGGTAATTGAGTCTATGTTTATCTTCTCCTTTCTGAGTCTTTCAACAACTTTCAGCGGGATGTTTTCATCAGCTATGAACTTCATGCTTCTTTGGTGGCACGTAAATTCTCTCTTCTTTCAAAATGTTTGCAGCGTAACTGATAGCTTCAAGTATGTCCTCTTTTTTCAGCTGAGGGTAATTTTCGAGTATTTCTTCGTAGCTCCATCCGTTGGCAAGAAGTTCAAGGATAAATTCAACTGTTATACGGGTTCCTTTAATTACGGGCTTTCCCCCGCTAATTTCGGGGTTAATTTCTATTGGCATAGCTTAACTTCTGCTTTAATAGTATATTATTTTACCTTTTAAGCATTCAATCATTGCTATTTTTTGGCTATTATTGTAACGTGTTCTCTCAAAATCGATGCTTTTTCTTGTTCAATTCTGGTTTCATGCTTAGCTCTTGCCTGAGCAGAATCTATTTTTACTTCTTTGAAGCCTTTTACATATGATTCATAACGATTTTTTGCATTGGGACTTAACCAAGTCTCAGGAAAGACACAAATACGCTAGAAAATCCAGCTATAAACAGACAGCTGAACAGGGATGCCAGAACTATTACAACCCACACCCTCTTTGCATCTAGCGACAGAATCATTCCCAGTACGGATGCAGTTATGGCGCCAGATCCCTGAAACGGGATGAACACGAAAACAAACAACGATAAGTATGTCGCTTCTCTGATAATCTTCCTGGTTTCAAGGAACTTTCTGCACTTTACCTCGACCTTCTTGATTACCCAGCCAAGCAGAGGGATGTGATGGATCCAATGAAAGTTCCAGATGACAAAAAGGGATGTGACAGCATCCATTGCTGTAAGGGTCAGGGAGATATGGAGGGGATGTATTCCAAGAGCAACGGCAGCAGGTATTACAGTTTCCTTACCAAATGGGGGGAAGAAGTACAAAGTCATTAGAGAAAAGATTTTGGTGAAAAATTCATCTCCAAACACACGCTGGACTGCGACAAGTGCACCGCCAAGCAGAAAAGGTATGATGAATTTGAGGATTGCGTAGATAATTGAGAAGGAGCGATCAGTTCTGGAAGTAAATCCTCTGAGCACCTGTACCATGCGATTCGTTCTGAGGTTGTTTTTATCGCTCATCACCTGTCACAACTCCTCTTAGTCTCTGATGCGAGGGACATTTACTGGCAGTTCGGAAAAACTTTTTCCTATGCGAGGTTGATAGCTGTGTATTTTCGTTGTGAGTGTGCAAAAAAGATTTGCTTGAATTTTATTTAAAATACTCCTAAAGCACTTTTTCCATGGAATCAGGACTCAACTTCAAACTTCAAGTCTGGAGCAATCTGTTGCATAGGTATGTTTTTTTCATAATGTAAATATATGTTATTTCTATAAAACTTTAACGGCTTATATGTTTCCGGAAGGATTCTCCTTTAAAGGATTTAACCGGATTCTTTTTCTCTCCAGTTTTTTTTTTGGATTTATGCTACAATGTCTTCCAAATTTGTAGATTTAATAAAACCATCGTTTGATTTTATTCACTCAAACGAATAAGAATCTCAGTATATTTGCTCAAAATCTGAGACATTTCTCTTCTAAAACTCCTCTACGGTGAAATTAGAGTTTAGGTTGAATAAAAATTCGACGAAGAAATTAAGAAAAGAAACGCTAATTGGAGTGATAAAGGACAGTAAATGAGTTACCATACTTCTGATTGGATTTTATTTTCCACATAGTTTATGCCCCTTCGCGTTAATTTATTATTGTTATTTTTCCGATAGATCAAACCTTTATCATCTAATCTTTTTAATGTCGTATTTATATGTGTAGGATGCTTGGTTTTAATCCATCTTTTGAGGTCGTCGGTTGAGACATAATTTGGATATCTTTTATATAGGATTACTAGTATTTTATCTGGGACAGATAAATTCGTATCTAATATTTTAATATCACCTTCAAATTCTTCCAACAAAGGCACTTTCTTATCAACCATTGAGTTGATAACTTGCAGTACTTCTTTTTCATCATCTGTATAGTATAATCTGACAAGCTCTGCCATGACCCAATCACAAGCAGAAACGACGTAAGCAGCATCTATGTGGTTTGGATCTATTCCTCTTACGTGTGCACCGCCCCTTTTACTCCTGAATGTGTAAAGGGTGTATAGAACTCTTGGGATCATTATTCGTATTGACTCTGGAAATTTGTCTTTAGGGAGTTGCTCAAAACTTTTCAAGGTATTCGAGATTTTTAATTCTTCTTTAAATGGTGTATACTCACCGCTTGTTAATTGTTGTATAATACGAACTGTAATTTCTACAAATTTACCTACTTTTTCCAAACATTCTTCGTCTTTCCCTAACCAGAGGTTCTGCTTTATCTTCTGATAATTTTCCTCCATTTTTTCAATCAATGCTTGATCTACGATATGGGCAAGTATTTTACCCACTTGTTGCATAGCAATTTACTCCTTTTTCTTTGGTAGCTCATTTTCAACGAAGTAAATTCCGTGGGGCGATATTTTATATTCTCCGCGAGAGACTTCCTCAAACCATTGATATCGGTTTTTTCCATCTATGACTGCCTGCCAAATCTTCTTAGGAGGCTTTTTACCAGAGGCTACCCATATCTTTTTTATATCATCTTTGTTGAAGGTATTTTTACCTTCATATTTATATAAATAACATGCTAATGTTACAGCAGTTTGCAACGATCCAGAAGGATTTTTCTGAGCAATAAAATCTTTGATATATGGTTTATCTCCAATATTTTGTACCTTAACATCTTCAATTTCTGAGGTTTCTTCAGAATAAGTAGATTTAGGAGGTTTAAGAGAAATCTCTTTTATCGCTTCTAGAAGTGCTTTTATCTCCTCTTTTACGAAGTCTTTGTCACCTTCGACTTCTATTTCTTTATCGGTTAAATTTACCCTTATCCTATATTTTATACTATCCATTATAGTCACCTATTTTATTTTGATACTTTATCGTTTTTACCGTACTGCTAAGCTCATTGTTTAACCCTAAGCCATTCAATACTATCAAGTCTCGTAAAAACAGAATTATCCATAATATTTAAATTTTAGCATGACAATGGAGAATATCAAAGGTGTGTAAGATAACACTTAACAATGAAAAAACTGAAAGAATACAATCTTTAAGGTCTTCGAAATGATTACAGAATCGATATCTTTTGTAGAGGAGTTAGATTAAGAAATTTTTATGTTATATCTAAAATGTTTGGACACTTTAACAATAAATCGTCTTGAAGAAAACTATGGTAAAAAATAGAACTTCAACTATGTGAAAACATCTTAAAGAGATAAATAGTGGTCATAATCTCCGACAGGATGAATGATGACGTAGTGAAAAATGATTTCGAAATGAGTACTTTAGAAGGAGAATTCTCTTGTTAATACTTACTATTCTCCTTTGGAGGGGTAGATTTTAATGAACTCGGAAAAGAATCAAAAAAACTTAGTGTACGGGTTTGTTTTTTCTAAGAGTAAAAAATATAAAAATGCAATTAGTGAATTTGTGATTTATTGATACCATGATTTCTCTACTTCAGAAGAAGGTACAGAGCGACACCTAGAGTTTGTTGGAAGAGAGGATATCCTGACTTTCATCGGGAACTTTTCAACGTTTTGAAGAAATTTAAAGGATACCGAAAGATAGATTCCTGTCTAATTATCTCTAAAAACAGGCTTAGGGACTGAGGGTTACACTGATATTCACTAAGTTAGGCTAAAAAACAAGAAAAAAATAAAAAATAATAAAAAGTGTTAGCCAATTGTTCTCAAAATCTTCGGAAAAATTCTTGCTTTAGACATAAAGGCCCACTCTGGAATTACAGGACGGCCTAAAAGGACAACCTCATCTACTTTTTTCTTGGCAAAGATGTACAAGTCCTTTGAAGCTTTGGAGATTTGCTCGGGATCGTCGTTTCCACATTTCTCACCACTGTACGCGGGCATTATGAACACCTTAAATTCATCATCAAGCTGCGCTTTGAGCAGACTAACGAGCTTCTTTAACTCTTCAATGTCTTTTAGACTGAAATCGTCAACGTACAGAGCAACCTCTCCTTTGTACTCCACAACTATAGGATTCGTGATCAGTTTTGAAACACCGAAAGCTTTCAGAGTTTTCGGCCCAAGGACGGTTATCCTTACCCTTCTCCCGTAAACGTATATCTTAGCGCTGCAGACTGGGTATTCATTGGGAGTAATGTAGATGTAAGTCCTGTTTCTCAGCATGACAGGCCCGACGGTAATGACATCAGCGGGGATGTTTTGCTTGTTATAATGACCAACGACCGAGTATTCAACATCTGCAAGCAAGGCTGTGCAGGCTCCCCAGGCTAACCTTTTAACAACCCACATTATCTTCTTAGACACAACACATACCTCCAACCGGAATCAAAACAACAAAAATCTTCTGGATTTGCTCTTTCTCCCTTTATTAGAGGTGGTATTCCTACAGCCTTTTAGTTGTATTACCGTTCTCACAACGTGGTTCATGTCAAAGGAGAATTGGCTCATTTACTGTCGTCAAGCTCTATTTTTCTATGCGTTAACACTGGAAAATTAGTGCGGGGGGTGGGATTTGAACCCACGGACCCCTACGGGACCAGACCCTGAATCTGGCGCCTTTTCCTGGCTCGGCAACCCCCGCATGGCTTTTTAATTTGCTCCTTTCGCACCTTAGGGTTGTATGGAGGACTCAAATCGATCTTGAGGGGTTTAGATATCTATGTGCTTTAACATTATTTCGGTATTTAGTATTTATGGATGTAATGCATATTTCAGGGGTTGTGTTCTGGTACCGTTAGCCATTAACCAAGAAATAAATTATAGATCGAGGAAGACATCCTCTTTCCCGAGCTCATGGATTATCTTCATCTGTTTTAAGGCGAGCTCTCTGGCATCTTCCATTCTACTCTCCCTCAAAATCTTGCCGTTTTCGATGTATTTCTTTAACATAGGCTCTTTTCCTTCTGGAGGGGTATCTCTGAACAGTCTGACCTCATCTTCGAGCGTTGACCAGTCTCTATACACCTGCTTCATTCCACCTCGCTTTCCTCTCTTTGCGACGAATTTACCCTCTTTCTCCACAATATCGAGAGAGAAGTCAACGGGTTTTGCACCAGCAATGGAAGTTCCAACACCAAATGCATCAACAATATCCTTGAGCTCAAGTATTTCTTTTATACCAATGCCACCACTGACGAATATCTTCACATCCTTTTTGCCCCTGATATCAAGCTCCCATCTTATCTCTTCAACTATCTTTCTGAAGTTTCCTCTTCTTGAGCTGGGTGTATCGAGCCTGACCCCATCCACCCGTTTCAGGTTCTCGATGGCGAGAATAACTTCTGTCTTCTCATCGTAGTAGGTATCCACAAGCATTGTTCTCGGTACGGATTCATCTACTACTTCATCAAATGCCTTCCATGCCTCGATCTGATTACCGATGGAGATTATAAGGGTGTGTGGCATTGTCCCCATACTTTTAAGGCCGAGATATTTTTCGGCAGCATAGTTGCTTACCCCATCAACACCACCGATATATGCTGACCTTTCTATTGCTGCTGCGAGAGCCGGATGCTGTCTACGCGTTCCGAAGGAGAATACTTTCTTATCTCCAGCAGCAAGTTTAGATTTGAATGCAGCGGTTGCAACACCACTGGCCTGGCATATGAATCCAAGCAGCGAAGTTTCAAACCGGGCAAAATCGAGATATCTTCCCACTATTGTAATCACAGGCTCGTGAGGGAAGAATATTGATCCCTCGGGCATTGAGTACAGATCAATTGGTTTTCCTTCAAGCAGCTTCAGTACATCTTCCAATCCAGCAAAAACACCCCAGTTTGAGGTTGTAACTTCTGCAACAACGAGGGGATTAATGCCCTTGGCCTTCAGGACTTTTTCTGTCCAGATGAAGTATCTGTCTGTTACAACACCATTCTTTATGTCCTCATTGGAGACAATGTAAAAACTCATAGGCTATCACACCTGCACGGCTTTTCGCTACATCTCAGGCAGTATCCAGGATACTTTTTCGCAACTTCTTCCTCTACATCAATATCGTAAAGATTTGCGAGCGAAACGAGCCATGCAAAAACATCGGCTATCTCTTCACCGATATTTCCATTCTTTCTTACTGCTTCAGCCAGTTCGCCAACTTCTTCAATCAACCAGAGCATCGTTTTCTCTTTACCCCTTTCCGCATCTCTATCATAATATAGTTCTCTGATCAACTTCTGGAACTCTCTGATCTCCATCCTACAACCTCACCGGGACACGTTTCTCTTTGAGGTATCTCTTTACTTCCTCAATTGAAATTTCCTTGTAGTGGAATATGCTTGCCGCTAAGCATGCATCAGCTTTACCTTCAACAAATCCCTCGTAGAAGTGTTCCAGGGTTCCTGCTCCACCTGAGGCAATTACCGGGATAGATACCTCTTCGCTTATCTTTCTTGTAATTGGTATATCGTAACCGTCTTTGGTACCATCTCTGTCCATGCTTGTTAGCAGTATCTCTCCCGCTCCAAGCTCCTCAACCTTTTTAGCCCAGGATACTGCATCAATACCTGTCGGCGTTCTTCCACCGTATATCACAACCTCATACCATGCTTTTCTTCCATCTTCCAGCGTAATTATGTGTTCACCCTTACTCAAATCAAAATTCCTTCTACAGTCTATTGCAATGACTATGCACTGCGCTCCAAAAACACTTGATGCCTTCTCTATGAATTCGGGATTTTTCACCGCAGCCGTGTTTATGGATACCTTGTCAGCTCCAGCAGAGAGAAGCTTGTTAATATCATCGAGTGTCTTTATTCCACCACCTACTGTTAGGGGAATGAAAACCTGTTCAGCTGTTCTCTCAACAACATTGACCATCGTCTCTCTGCCGTGGGGTGAAGCGGTGATATCAAGGAAAACAAGTTCGTCTGCACCCTCTTCATCGTATCTCTTAGCAAGTTCAACAGGGTCTCCTGCTTCACGCAGATTTACGAAATGAACTCCTTTAACAACTGTAGCGCCACTTTCATTCAGAGTTACGTCCAAACACGGAATTATCCTTTTAGCCAGCATTCTCACACCTCAAAACCTTATGGAGAAATCAGAAAATTCACCTGTAGGTTGTTTCTCTGTTACTTCTACATTCTTGACAACAGCATGAGTTGGACCCTGTCTCACGGCAGATAAAAACTTGTCAAGCTGGTCATCTTTTCCCTCAGCCACGATGTATACTCTACCATCAGGCAAGTTCATTACGTAACCTTTGATTCCAAGCTCTTTTGCCACCTTTCTCGTGAAATATCTAAATCCCACGCCCTGAACAACTCCACTTACGTAAACTTCAATCCTCTTCATTCTCTCAACCCTCTGAAGCAGGGATATTAAAACTTACTTTTGAAACATTTTCAAAGCTTCTAAGGAAACGTATATATTGTAAAACTACTAATTTTTAATCATGATAGAATTAGAGAGCCTCATCCCTTGGAGGAGGGTTAGGGGCTGGAAGTGCATCAGGTGTGGATTCTGTTGTTCAACCTATGATATTCCTGTTTCGATCTATGATGAGGATAGACTGAGAAAATACGGCAACATATTCAGAAGAGGAAAGCTTGGTTTATACCTCAAAAGAAAAAAAGGTACTTGTGTATTCAAGGCTAAATGGGGATGCAAAATTTATGATGAAAGACCCCTAGCGTGCGTGTTATATCCCTTCTATATCCGAAATACCGGAGAAGAAGAGGCAAAATTCACTTACAACGGCGTGGACTATTTTGTATATCTTGACAAAAATTGTCGGGGAATAAATCAGGGAGGTGAGATGACAAATTATGTTAAATATGTAATTAAAATGAAAAATGTAAGCCATCACCATACCATTTTATTGTAAAACTTGCATCACCTTGGACAACTCTCACATCAATGGAAAAGTTAATATACTCTATATATGTAAGGTCATACAATTTGCATATGAAAGAAGAAATGATGATCCGTAATTAGATATATTTTTCGAGTATCAGGTAAAATTTTTTGAATTTTTAAATTTTACATTTTGTGGATCGTCGTAACTATAGAAAACTTTATTAATTGTGACTATCAACACAATATCATGAGCAAGGTAGTACACATAATGCCGGTAGGTTTAAAAAAGGAGAGATTACTTGAGAGCATCAGGAGAAGCGGATATCCGATTCAGAAGGTATATCTGGTCCTTGGAAAAGATAAAAAGCTTAGTGGTGAAGAAAACGTTCACAAAACAGCTGAAGAGATAGAGAAAACATTGAACGTTCTTGTTGAAGTGGAGAAGATCTATGTAGACAAACTTGATGTGTATTCTGCCGCACTGGAAATGCTGAAAGTGATAAAGAAAGAGATTACAGAGGGCAACAAAGTTCTGATCAACGCATCTGACTCTGTAAGAACGCTCTGTATCTCGTGCTACGTTGCTGCCCAGCTTTCAGGAAGCAAACTCTACATCGCACTGCCAAAGTACGAGAATGGAGAGGAAGTGGGCATAGACAAGGTTGTAGAGATCCCAATCCCACCGCTCAAGAAGATCAGCGACGACAAGCTTGTAATCGTGAAGACACTCCAGGAACAGGGTGGCGAAGTCGAATCCATCAACAAGCTCATCGAGTTGCTTGAGGGTAAGACAGAGGACCAGAAGAAGTACATGGCTCAGAGGGCCAGAATGAGCTACCACCTCAAGGGACTTGAAGAGGATGGACTTGTAGAGATGCGCAGAGAGGGTAAGAACGTTAAGATAAAACTCACAGAGCTTGGAAAGGCATACGCTTTAATGTCGGAGTAGTTTTTCAATAGTTTTTAGAAAAGCTTTTTATATTTCTTTTTTCTTGTCCTGATTATGCTAAGTAGCCTTATTATTACTGAAAGCGAGCACGAATTTAAAGAGCTTGAAGAACTGTTGCTTGCTCATGATTTTACCGTCGAATTTGCGCATAAACTTAATTCTGAGATCTCTAAGGTAAGCAAACTTGAGTTTGAATACGATATATTCTTTCTTCTGAGAGAGCCAGTTGAGGATGAAATACCCGCAGTATCAAGATTATCCAAAACCAAGGTCTTTTTTTATCAACCCGATCCAATCATTCTCCTTGAAAAATCCAAGAGAAGTGAACACTGGTTCAATATGCATGGTGTAAATATGGGTAATTTGCTCTGGGTGTTTGACCATGTAAAAAACACTGGAAAAGAGGACGAGATACTGCTTTCGGCTGCATCGATGAAGGGGAAGCTTGAATACTTTAAAGGTGTTGAGGAGATAGCAATATTCAAACCGTTCCACTTGGATGCTGGCTGGGAAACCATTCTGAATGGTAATGAATCAACAAAAGCTATGCTTGGAGATCTTGCGATCAGGACTGGAAAAGATATTGTTTTAAGTCAAAGAAAGGAAAATATGGTCTTTTTTGCGGGAGACCTACTCTCAAATAAACCGATGAAGTCTGGAGATAATAAGAGATTTGTCGTAAATCTTCTTGGCAGTATGCTTACGGGAGCCGAACTAGTGGGTGTGTAATGAAGCTGGATGAGTTTTGGAAATTCAGAGAAAATCAAGGAGTGTGGGATTTGCTGACCTCTTATGTCCCAGGAGTTTGGCAATCTTCTTGAAATCACTCTCGAAGACATCCTTTAGCTGTGGGCGATACAGGACTGCTGCGGGGTGATATACTGGTATGATCTTTACCTTTTTTCCCCATTTGTCTATTTCCCTGACCTGACCTCTTGCCTTGGAGATACCAGGAAAGTCAAGTCCGAACAGGTTGAAAATGAAGTTGGCGGAGTATCTTCCCAGGCATACAATTATTGAAGGTTTAATCACTTCAAGCTGCCTCAGGAGGTATGGGCTGCAAGCCTCGATCTCCTCAGGCAAGGGATCTCTATTGTTTGGTGGTCTGCATTTTAGGATGTTTGCGATAAAGACATCGTTCCTTTTCAAACCCAGTATCTTTTCGATCATCTCTGTCAGCAGTTTGCCCGCATTTCCAACAAATGGTCTTCCCTGCTTGTCTTCTTCTCTTCCGGGTGCTTCACCGATAAAAATGATATCTGCATTGGGATTGCCCTCTCCTGGAACGTAGTTTGTTTTTGAGATCCAGAGTTTACATTTTCTGCATGATTTTATTTCTCTCTCAATGTCCTCGAGCGAATCCATAATGGGCTTTTGAAGGGTGGCAATAAAAGCTTTTCAAAACATGGGAAATTGAACAGTATTCCGGCTTACAATGTCTTAAAAAGTATCAGTATTGAAATTATTTCAGGAGAGGGAGGTTTCCTGTTATCTTGTCAATTTTCCTTTCCTCATCTGGGCCGATAACGAGGGCGGTTATCGTGCCTGGCGGGATCTCTGTCAAACCAGCATCCTTTACAATTCCTGTGACAAGTCCAGCCTTATCGGCTTTTTCTTTAATTTCCATCATTTTTTTGATGTCTGGTACTTTGAGGACTATCTTTTTCTGACCACCAAGCTTCCACTTTTCTCTGGTTTTCTCATCTGCTCTCTCGTAGCCTATAATGGCTGCGTGCGCAACCTGTACTGCAAGCTTACCTCGTGAAAGCTGGAGATCCTCCCTTACGACGATTACCTGCTTATACTCGCTCATAATCTGTCTATACCATTTTTATTGTCTGCGGTATTATTTTTAGCCTCAGAATTCTGGTTAGTATTGGATTCTTCTTCCTTCTTCTCAGATTCTCCAAATCCGAACAGCTTGAGTTCATCAACGCTTACGGGCTTTGACTTCTCGGAGACCCACTTTTTGCCGAATTCTTCTGCTTCTTTTTCATCAAAATCGGAGATGTAGATTTTCTCAGCTTCAACTTTTTCTATTTTGCTGACTGAAACACCAATGAACTCTGATCCGATTTTTATTATGAGGTGGTCGTGATACACATCCACGCTCTCGCCGACTTCCTCTCCATCTTTGACGACAAACTTGCAGATTAGATCCTGCATACCTTCACCGCTTAAAGGCTGTAGGGACGCAAATATAAGTTTGTCGAAGTTAATGAATAGTATTAAAGGTTGCGGTAGTTTGTTTGTACTGTTGTCATGGGTCATCTCATCTTCACTAGGTAATCATTAAAAGATGTTTTAAAACTCCTTAAGTGCATCCAGAACAATCTTTGGATCGTATCTTTTTAGCACAATTCTCGTTCTACCCCTTCCCTTCTGCTCAAATCTCATGTCAATGAGTCTTATACTCTCTAGCTTTGAGAGCATTTCGTAAAATCGTGTATATCCGATTGCAACCTTGTTTTTGAAAATCCTAAATAGCTCTCCGGTTGTGATCTCATCAGATGAATAGATCAACTCTATGAGTTTTCGCTCCTCATCGCTGAGAGCCGAGATGACCTTTTTCAGGAATATCTTTTTGCCACCTTCATAAACTCTTTCAACGTCTTCAATCTCTATTGTTCTGCTGGCTCTTCTTTCCGCCTCAAGTCCGGACATTTTGAGGAGGTATATCCCGAAACGCAGATCTCCACTTTCATATGTAAGATCAACAATTCTTTCAAGAGCTTTTTCACTCATAGCTCCTGGATAAAAACCATGTTTAACTCGCGATGCCAGAATATCGTATATTTCCTCCCTGCCATACAGAGGGAATAGTATTTCATCCGGATGAAATATTGAACCGACCCTGTCATCAAGTCTTGCGGTGAGTTTAATATCTGTGGCAATTCCTATTACTCCGAGTTTGACTCCATCTACTTCTTCGTGGGCTTTAAGTAGTGCGTAGAGGACCTCGTTCATCACTGCATCATCAAGCAGAAAGTTTAGATCATCGAGGGCAACGATCAGAACCTTTTCCTCTTCGGCAACCTTATTCATTATACTGTAGTAAACCTTCGAGAACGGAATGCCGTATGATGGCAGAGTATAACCGTGGACTCTCTCGAAAATTCTTGCAAAAACCTGCTGCTTTGAGTTTATTATCTGACAGTTTACATAAACGGGAATGATCTCTTCACTAGTCTCTTCAATCTCTTTAAAGAGAAGCTTTACCGCTGTCGTTTTGCCAGTTCCGGGAGGACCCAGACAGAGTGTATTGACGGGACGGGATTTTCTCAAAGCAGGTTTCAGGTTTGATGAAAGTTGTAAAAGCTGCTGCTCTCTATGCAGATATTCTTCTGGTAAGTAATCTGGATCGAAAACTTCTGGATTCTTGAAGATAGTTTCATCCCATCTCAGGTACTTCATGGCCCCTCCGGATTTAATTTTACTCGTTTTGTAATTTGGAATATTTACATTCTCCTGGTAGATTTAATTTTCGTGAATTTTGCTCCATAGATCCAAGCGATAACCATACGTCTGTATTAGGTATTTTTAAATTAAAAGTGTTCTTTGAGGCGGTTTTGCAAGTTTAAAGCATTAGCTCAAAAAATTTAAAAATGTGTATTTCAAATATAGTGTATGAGCAGGATATTGTATAAGGTTGTGGTCGACTGTTGTTTGTTCGTTTTTGCAACTTTTCAGGCAATTACAGGCATAATTCTGTATATCGCGCCAAGCGGAAGGGGTTCGGGAAGCTGGATGTTTTGGGGCGTTGATAAGCATACCTGGGGAGAATGGCACACATACGCGGGCTTCATAATCCTTGGTTTAATTATCGTCCACTTGCTGCTGAACTGGAAAGTCTTCGTGTCGCAGCTTAAGTCTGTGCTTGGCAAAAAGTCGACTTAATTTTTTCATTTTGTTTAACGCGGGAACAAGGGAGTGTTTTACTTCAAACCTCTTGCGTGAGTAACGATGTGTCTCAGTGTTGGTTGTATAATCTCCAGTGCAAGTTTGACAGCTTTTTGCGAACCCGGTAGACAGAAGATTGCTTTACCACCGATTATCCCTGCAAAAGCTCTTGACAGTATTGCTGCGCTGCCAATTTCTTTGTAACTCAGCATTCTGAAGATCTCTCCAAATCCCTCAAGCTTCTTGTTCACAAAAGGCTCAAGAGTCTCCACAGTAATATCGGTGGGCGTTATCCCCGTTCCACCTGTCGTAATAACGACATCAGATTTACTGAGCAAATCTCCAACAGCACCGAGAATCTTTTCTTCGTTATCGGGCACGAGCCTGTAGTCCACAACTTCGTACTCATCTGCAAGCGTATCCACAATCAATTTTCCAGACGGGTCATCAATTGATTTTAATGCTTCAACCCCACATACGTTGCCGAATTTCTCCCATCTCGATGTGGAAATCGTTATAACTCCTACTTTTATCTTAATTTCTGCTTCATGCTCTTTCACGAGAACCACCTTTCAAGCGACATCTGACTTGCACCTAAACTTTCTTTGAGCTTTTCTATGGCTTTTTTGACTCTATCTCTGCTAAAATCATGCTCCTCGCAGAGAAACTCAATGATTTTTTCTTCATTTGGCTTACCGAACTTCAGATTGTAATCATCGGTCACTGGAGGGTGCAGGAAAAATTCTCTTATTTCCTCAATATTCTCCTGTTGAGCTTTAAGAGCTTTAAGAGCTCTGAATACATCCCCATACGTCTTTATATACTTGTAGGCTTTCTTAACTCCTACACCTTTTATTCCTTCGTTGTAGTCTGTCCCAACAAGCAGAGCGATGTCAACAAGCTGTTCTCTTGTTATTCCAAGTTTTTGCAGGCATTTGTGGAGGTCGATAATTTCTGGTTTCACATCTATGTATACGTTTTTACCCGGGAGTTTTCTTTTACCGGTTATGGCTAGATTTCTTGCGAGCCTCGGACTACCAAATAAGAGAGAATCGTAATCCTGACTCCCTGTAAAATCTACATCACCTTTGGCAGCCATGTATGCTGCCTGAGCCTCTCCCTCTGAAGGAGCCTGGATGTACGGGATTCCCATGTATTCGAGCAACTGCTTGGATGATTCAACGATATATTCATCAACCCTGGCTGCTGCCTGGGCATACTTCTTTGCGTCTTTTTCTCCTCTTTCCAGTGCTATCTTCCATTTTTCTTCCATTTCCTCTCTTCTCTCTTTTCTTAATTCAAGTTCCTTCTTTTTGAATTCTGGTGGAGCACCATCAAAAACGAAAATCGGTTTAATTCCGACTTCAACCATGTTTGAGACTCGATAGAGAATTCCGGAGAGATGAGAGGTTATTCTCCCTTCTGAGTCTTTAAGCGGTGTGCCATCAGGTTGTCTTATTATTGAGATGAACTGGTAAAGGGTGTTGAATGCATCAATCGCAATTTTTCTGCCTGTAAAATATTCTATCTCGACCTCCTCTCTCTCGAGGAGTTCGCCTATGTCAGCTCCCATTTTTTTCACCTTTCTTTGGTTTTTATCAACTTTCTCTGTAAGTCATCATAATAAACTTTTTCACCGAAACGCGCTTGTTCCTCGTCGCTATCACTCCTCGTGCTACAAGAGAGTACAGAGCGTAGGAGACTGCATATCTGCAATGAGTTAACACTTGATACACTTTTATGCCATTTGTCGCGCATTGTGGTTATCTTCATTTCTCATATTGCGATGGTGAACACACATCTTCTCCATCGCTTGCACTTCATACTACAAGCGCAGAAGCGAAGAATAAGATAGTTAATTACACACATAGATTGGCTAAAACAAAAAAATAATGGAAAAACTAATTCAGGAGGGTTACAATCCGAGCGCAGCCCTCTTAGCTTCGATCTGCTCAACTATTGCCTTTGCAGCCTTAACTGGATCCTCTTCAACGAAGATCTTTCCACCAACCAGCTTCTCAACATCCTCTGTGACCAGCTTCACGAGATTTGGTGCTCCGGTAACCGGTGGAATCGGGCTGACGTGGGTGAATACACCGTACGCTATTGCGAAGATTGCGTCTATTGTTGCCTTCTGCTCCATATACTCTGGGGCTGTGGCGGCTATTGGGAGCTGCGGCACATCGACATCCAGGACCTCTGCAAGCTTGGCGATGAGGAATGCTAGTCTTCCAGTATCAGTACATGTTCCAAAGCTCAGAACTGGTGGGATCTGCAGCTCCTCACAGAACTTCTGCAGGTTGCTGCCAGCATACTTCACCGCATCATAGCTTGTGAGACCAGCTACTTGCAGTGCAGCATTACCACATCCCATTGACAGGATCAGTATGTCGTTCTTTATCAGCTCCTTGGCGATCGTAACGGTGTTGCTATCATGCGGCCCATTTGCAAGCGTTGTACAGCTTACTAGTCCAACGACACCCTTAACTCTTCCATCCTGCAGTGCAGCAAGCAGCTTGTCAGCTACCGAGAGTATCACATCTTCTGAGAATCCAGCGATAACTTCCTTCTTTACTGGTGGGACATTGGCTTTCTCCTTCATTCTTTCCTTGTAGTTCTCTATTGCCATCTCTATGATCTTCATTGCAATCTGTTCGGCAGTCTCTGGGTGGTATTCAAGCGGCTCTTCCGTATTTGGCATCCTGACCAGCCTTGTTACTGGAACCAGCTTGACCTTGAACTTCTTTGCATACTCGCCAAGTGTTGGCAAGCTGCAATTCATGTCCATTGCAAAGACGTCGAGACCGTTCGTAGCTAATGCAAACTCCTGCGTAATCCAGTTGCCTGTTAGTCCGGAGAGTTTGTCAGTCTCGAATCTCTGAATTAGCTCCTGACCGGTCTCAATGCTACCAACAACCCTGATACCCTTGGCTCCAGCCTTTCTAGCCATCTCCTGGATCTCTTCTTTCTCAACAAGCTTCAGCAGGGCTGCTCCTACGAAAGGTTCGTGTCCGTTAACGGCGATGTTTATGTATTCAGGTTCAATAACACCAAGATCTGCATATGTCTTGTGTGGCTTGGGTGTTCCAAACAGGACATCCTGGAACACCTCAAGTGGAAGCTGGCTGTTGAAGGCTGTTGCAATTCCAAGCCTAAGAGCCTTCAGAGCAAGGCTCTGGAAGCTACCATCAACGTTTGTCATTGAGCTTGAGAGAGCAACAAGCATTTCTCCGAATGTACCTCCGGGTATGAGATCGAGCTTCTCCCATACTTCAAGCCTCTTCTTTGGAGCAAACGCCTCAACGAGCTTTGATCTCTCATAGAATGGCTTGGATGCCTCATTCATTACAAAGTCGGCTGTCTTGATGGCTATTTCGTTGATGTCCTCGCCCTCAATACCCAGAGCTGAGGCAAACTTCTTCAGCTTTTCAGCATCCTTAATTTCAAACGGAGCCTTACCTTCAGCTGTAGCCTTGAGGGTTCTTGCCGCCTCAAAGAAGTGGTGTGTGTATGCTGCTGTTCCAAGGACATTCAGATGGAGCATGTTTCTCATGGCAATAAGATCTGCATCTGCTCCACAGCTTCCTGTTGGGGTTTTAGGAGTGATCCTGCACGGACCCATCGAACAGAGCTGGCAGCTAACACCTTCACTACAGTACTTACATCTTGTCTGATAGCTCTCAAATCTATCTACAATGTTCGTCAATCCCTGGTTTTTTACAAACTCATACATTTTGTTTATGCTTTCATGTTCACTTACTTTCATGTTTTAAAGGTTGAATTGAAAGCTAATATGTGTTTTCAGTAAGATATTCGCTTTTATAATTTTAATTTTCTAATATAGGTTATACTAATTTGACATGGAGTAAATTTAGGAAGGTGCAGGAAAATTTTTCTACCCAACTCATGCTTCTTCCATCTCGAAAAATCAAGAACAATCACTTTAAATACTCTTACACAGAGTGGTTGAGCGATGATTGAGGTACAGATTAAGACACCTTTGCCACCAAACTGTACAATGGGCATGGTTAAAAAAATAGTTGACTCTGCCAGCGTAAAAGTATCGGGTATTTCAAAATTCGATTCTGGTGTTAGAGGTTTGCTTGAGCTTAAGGCAAAGGAGTTAAAGGAAGCAATAAGCTGTCTACCTCCATCATGTGAGGCTCTGGTTCTATCAAAAGAGGAAGCAAAAGTACTTATTAAAGAGCATGCATGCTATGTTGCGCTGGCTATACTCGACGCTGGTTGTCTGATAACCTTTGCAGAACTTGGTGAAGATTCGGTTACGTGGAACCTCATATGCGATGACGAATCCTTCAAAAAATTGATGAAAACTCTCGAAGAATCTGAAGTTGAATTCGATCTGCTGTACAAGGGGAAGCCTGGAAGCAAGTCTTCTATCACTTACAGGGAAGAGGAAATCCTTAAAATAGCCCTTGAAAAGGGATACTTCGACTATCCCAAGAAAATAAAGCTGGAAGAGCTTGCATCCCTTCTTGATATAGCCCCTTCGACTCTCTCTGAGATTCTGCGTAGAGGACAAAAGAAAGTTCTTGAGAAATACTTTTCAGGGAAATAACGTCAGATCTAAATGATTTGGAGTTATATTTTATGTGTAAGGCAAAAATCTAAAAAAGTTCGATAACTGGGTGATATTATGAAAACCGAAGAAATTCTTAAAAAGGCACTGGAAATGGAAAGAGAGGCGATTGAAGAGTACACAAAAATGAAAGAGGATGCAGATCATGAAACTGCAGATTTACTGGATTTTTTGATAGCACAGGAGAGGGAGCACATTAGGATGATAAATGAAAGGTTGAAAGCCATTAAGCTTCTGAAAAAAGATTAGGTATGTAATACATCAGTAAGAGTGCAACTAGTAAAATAGCAGCCAGAATCACAAATCGATTCGATACCTTTCTTTCCCTTATCAATTCTCCAAAAACCTCGGTAAAAGCTACAACAGAGGTTGTAAATATTGAAAGCAATGTAAAGGAAATATAGGCAGGCATTCTTTCAATTGGCATAAAATACTCCCATATCTTTAAAGTATAGTAAAATACAGCAACAAATTCGATGACTGCTGCTGCAGCTTGCAATGAAGCAGTTCTTCTCTGTAAATCCAGATATTCTCTGTTTCTCAGCATGTCAAGTCTTAAGGAAACCAGAGTGAACAGATCTCTTATTCCGTTTAACGTCTGCTCAAATTTTGATTCGAAGTATATTAGCCTTTCATGAAAATCCTTTAATTCGTCGGCCTTTTCTGAAAACCAGTTGCCCAAGTTTCTGGAGATAACCTCAAATTCTGTTATAGATGAGAACATCTCTTCATTAACATCTTTGAAGCGCATGAATTTCCTGAAGAAGTCTACATGATGTGTTGAAACTTCAGATAAAATAGTTTCCAGTTCGGAAACATCGCTGGACTTCTTGGCTCTCTCAGAAAGCTTTGAAACCTCTCTAATTATTTCACTTTCTTTCCTTGAGAGCACTTCTGCCTGTAAGTTGCACTCCTTAAGCAGAATATCTGCTTTGATTAACTCGATTTGCAGGGCTGGAATTAAATCGTAAAAGAGTTCTTTATCAAATTCTGTATCAAGTTTAATTTTTGTCAAGTCTTCATCTTCAATCTTAAATTTTCCAAATTTGAATTCATTGAAGGTTTCATCGGCCGGAGCAATCTCCACAGTAACCTTCTTTAAACAATCGCACGTGATTTCTATCTGTTTTTTGGAGATTATGAAAGCGACATTTTTGTACTTCCCGAGAACCAAGTCTTCATTTGCTGCGAGTATTTCCGTGTATCTGTATTTCTCAAACTTCAGTTTTAAATCTACTCCAGCTTTTTTGAGCTCTTCAATAACGCTATCTAAATCATCCGAATGAAAGTAGAGATACACGTATGAATTCACATAAAAAACTTCAATTAAAAATAGAAAAGCGTTGTGCTTTACTACTCTTCAACCGGCGAGTAATAGCACCTTTTGGGTGAGTGTACCTTGCCCTCTTTTTTCAGTTCCTTTATGATTTTTGAAACTTCATCTTTGTCTAGCCCGGTCATTTTTACAATATCTCCCGGTCTAACGGGCTTTCCAGCCTTTTTCATTGCATCAAGAACTATTTGTTTTGCATCGGACAAGTTTCCACCTCCGAGTTTTTCATGTGGGAGACACACACTGTGTCTCCAAAAATAAAAAAGATTTTACAAATTTATAAACCTTGCCTTCGAAAATTGAACTTTAAAAAATCGTGGATGGGAAGATCTCTTCCGAAACAAAGTATTTCCTATCTACAATTTCACAAAAATAATGTTAATACTAAATAAAAAGATGTCTCTGGTGTTAAGAATCGTTGGGTGACTTCCACAGCGAAAAAGCTGTTAAATTCGTTTTGGTAAGCGGAAAACGGAGTGGTATATAAATTATATATAAAAGGATTAATAAAAATTTGAGATAGTCTCAACTAAAGTGCTAAAGCTTCAAGAAAAAATTGGTTTTTCTATCCGGGCTGCCCAGAATCCAAGAGAACTACTGTTATAAAGTTAAAAATCGTAATTAGAGGCTCTACAAACACTCTTCGAAACTTCAGAACTCCAAATACCAGATTAAACAGGACCCACAAATTATACAGTATTGCCGAAAACAAGAACATAAAATACCTCACGTTGTACTTCTTCGTACACGTCTTAAGCCTGACACCTGCTTTAACTCTGTAAGACGTTTCTATCCCCCACCTCTTTCTGAAGAGTTCTGCAAGGTATTCTGCATTGCACTCATCTACATGCAGATTCGTCACGAAGTACGTGTGCTCGTTCTCTTTATACCTGTGAGGAACTATGAAGAGGTTTACCTTTTCTTTTAAAACAGGACCCTCCCTCTTCCTGACCATTTCGTAATCCTTTACGACGATTATATCCTTGCCTTCGTTCTCGCTCAGCACTCTGCTGATCCTGGTCGTCTTCCTCCCCTGAATTACGAAGTCGATGCCGAGCTCCTTGAGAATTCTGACCGAGTAAACGTCGAAAAACCAGCTGTCCAGATACGCTGTCCTCACGTTCACGAGGCTCAGCGCTCTTTCAAGGACGTACCTCAGAACCTCATGCTTGTCAGAGTAATCCTTTATCGGTGCAACGGCAAGGGTGAACCTGAAACTGGGTTCGACGACGCAAACGGTGATGAATTTGTAGGCGTAGTTCGTTCCTCTCTTGTGCTGGGTCCCCACGACCCCCTCAGCATTTCTATCACCGTAAAATAACCAGTCGTGGGTATCTATTGCTATGTCCACCCTCTTACCTCTGATCGGCTCTGCAAATCTAAGAAGTTCTTCGGTGATCCTTTCAAAAGTGCTTTTGATTTCATTTTCATTCAGCTTTGATAAGTGATAAAAGAACGTGTTTGGGTGCATGGAGGTTGGAGAGTCAGGCTGTCTTGCAGCAGTATTTACTGTTGGGTTGTTGAGCCTCGCAGAGTGAATGAGGAGGTCGATTATATCCTTATCAGAATACTTTGAGTTCTCCCTCATTTTGAAATCAAAAAAGTTGTATAAATATTTTCGAGAAAATTTAGTTAGGGTTTGCATACATTTTCACCCAGTTCCTTACCGTGACGTGAGAAACCTCAAAACCGAGATCTTCCCTAAAGAAGCGCGCAATCTTTCTGTAAGATTGGCCTAAGCTGTAGAGGTGTATGGATGTTTTTATCATGATCTCTTTTAAATTAGGTTTATACCTGTTGTCGGAGAAGTACCTTTTGCAGGACTTGCATTTGTATATCTGAATTTCACCATCTTTCGTTTCTCTTTTTCCATACTTTATCACGTTCGATGAACCACAGTAAACACACGCAGGATTATCAAACATTACAAACCCCTCCTTCTCCTCCAACCTCAAAATCAAAAAAGCCAAAAATCTATCCAGTACAGGAGGTCTCTTTGGAACCTTGGTTTGTATCACTTGCTGTCTCTGGTTCCAGATACTCTTTATTTCGGTATTTTATTTGGTGCAAAAATGGTTTGACTGTCTACTATTCAAATTTTTTTGTTTTTTATTGTATATTTTTAATTGTATTTTATTATTTAAGTTGCTTCAACGACATCTCCAGCACACCTTTCAGGCTCTCTTGTTAATTTAAACCTATATTACGGTTTTGGTTTAAATTGTAAACTCAACGATATTTTAGAAATTAAAACGATAATCGCAGATATGTTTAGATAATAAACTTTAAGTTAAGGAGAAAAGAGAAAATAACATGGACGAAAAGGACAGAAAGATCATATCGATTCTCCAGAGAAATAGAAAGGCTACACTCTCCGAGATAGCTGAAGAGATCGGCATGTCAGCTATGGGCGTTAAAAAAAGACTTGATAAGCTTGAAAAAGGAGGAGAGATAAAGTTAACTGCATTGCTAAACGTTGAAAAACTCAAAATTATAACTGCCATAATTGCGATGGAGGTCGAGAGTGCTGAGGCGCTGGAAAAACTCTTGAAGCGATTTGAAACTTGTCCAAGAGTAATAAAGTTCTTTGTCACCACGGGCAGCTACAACCTCTTTGCTTTAATTTTCGCTGAAGATTATCATTCATTGGAGAGTGTCAGTCTCGAAAAGTGTTCTTTGAGATCTCAGCCAGGAATAAGGAGGTTTGAAATCTACCCGATCCAAGAGATTTATTATGACAGCTATCTCGACATTAAAGTTGTTGCAGATAAGAATAAGGAGATTGCACCATGTGGTGTTTTTTGTGGAGACTGCAAAAGATATGAAGCAAAGAAATGCCTTGGATGCCCTGCGACAAAATTTTACAGAGGTAAATTATAGTTAACTATTCTTTAAGTTTAAATTTTAAACCAAAACTCTTTAATGCATTTAATTTCTAAACTAAACCATGGAAGTTGAAGAGATTCTCAAAAAGATGGAGGAAATGACTGGAGAGAAACCACTACCACAGATTCTGATGGCAAAAATAATTCCGGAGTGGGTTGAAAGGCAAATGGAAGAAAGAAAATTTGTCATGCAGCTACCGGAGATACCGGAGAAGTACAAACACCTGATAATGATTGCAGTCGCTGCTGCAGTTGGAAGCAAGATGTGCACAGAAGTTTTCATAAAAATTGCGAAGAGAAAGGGTGTGAGTGAGAGGGAAATTGGCGAAGCAATACTTACTGCGAGATTTGCCTTAGCCTCAACGATCTTTGCAACCGCAACAGATGGCTTGAAATGGCTTGTTGAGGAGGTGTCACAATGACTGATGCGATCATCGCAACTCTTCTTTTAATAACGGGTTTAATCGCCGGAACGCTCGGTGGGTTGTTGGGGATAGGTGGATGCGTCATAATGCTCCCAGCTTTAGCTTTCCTCTTCAAATATCCTTTGCCGGTTGCAATCGGAACAACAATTACGGCAGTAATTCTTACAGCATCATCTGGAGCTGTAGGGCACATAAGGTTGAAGAACGTTGACTACTCAACAGCCAAAGTCGTTGCTGTGAGCGGTGCAGTTGGTGCTGCTGTAGGCTCAGTGATCTTCTTCTACATAGCGAATCAACTTTGGCTGCTAAACTTCATCCTCGGCTTTGCATTCCTCTACGTCTCGATTAGAATGATATACGAGGGGACTGTGAGAAGAAAAATGCCAGAAAAGTCCGGCAACGAAGTACCTGGCTCTGGAGTGGCAAAAGCTACCATAGGTTTCTGCATCGGGATTATTACGGGCATCGTCGGTCTTGGTGGCGGATACGCCTTGGTGCCTTCGTTCATATACCTGCTGAGCTCTCCGGTGAAAATTGCAGTCGGCACTTCCTTGGCATCATTCATAAGCATGGCTGTAGTTAGCGGAGCATTCAAGCTCTATCAGGGAGTCGTTGACGTAATAGCTGCGATATGCTTGGGCGTGGGAACAATTATCGGCGCACAGATAGGGGCAAGGCTGACGAAAGTAGTTCCACCGTGGGCCATCAAAGCGATATTCGGCTTTGTCTTCCTCTACGTCTCGCTGAAGTTCATCTGGCAGGGATACGTCTGCCTTACCTAAATTTTTGCTAGAGTTTGTCAGAGAAAAAAATACTCGCATATAATCGTAGAGAGAGGTGTTGGAATTTGAAAGTTAAACTGAGCTGGGTTGAAATCATTAGTAAGTATTTGCCTGTCTGGGTTGCAGTTTCAATAAGCCTTGCCCTTGTCGTAGGTTGCTATTTTCCAGAAAAAGTAAGTGTCTTCAAGCCTTTTATTCCTCTTTTTCTTTTTATTATGCTCTATCCGATGATGATAAATTTGAGAGTTGAGGACATCATCAGGGTTGCTGGAAAACCAAAACCTATTTTTCTTGCAATTTTTATGAACTTTTTGATATCACCTTTACTCGGCGCTCTTTGGGCACATCTACTCTTTCAAAGTACCCCTTATCTCGCAGCAGGTTTCATTCTCAAAATCGTTGTTCCATGCAGCGGAATGGTTGCAGCATGGACGGGTTATGCTAGAGGAAGAGTTGAAACAGCCCTTATAATCGTTGCTTTGAGTCTCATTCTTGCAATATTCTTTGTCCCATTCTGGATGTGGATTCTTGCGGGAATATACATACAAATTGATCCCCTTATGATATTGAAGAAACTTGTTCTGATTGTCATATCACCACTTATTGCTGGAATCGCTACAAGAAAGCTCCTAATTCACAAGGTTGGTATGGATGGATACAGGCAGATTGCCCCAACATTCCCCGCAATTTCAACCTGTGGAATGCTTGTCATGGTTTTTATTATAATCTCAACGCAGGCAAGGCTTATCGTCCCAAACTTTCATTATGTGCTTCTCGTAGTATTTGGTATTGCAACACTTTACCCTCTCAACTCTTTGCTTGTGGTATTACTCTCTAAGATTTTCCGCTTTGACTATGGAGATGCAATAGCTCTCGTGTACAGCGTAACAGCAAAAAACCATGCAATTACAATAGGAATAGCGGTAACTGCATTTAGTGAAACTCTTGTGCCCCTTCCAGCGGCAGTAGCTCCTCTCATCCAGATACCAATAATGTTACTAATTCTCAGGCTTTCACCCGGATTGAAGAGCTTGTATGGTACTAAACTAACTAACCTCAATGGATCGTGTCGTGAAAATTAATTAACGACTCAGAGATTCAACTGCTTGATAAGCTTTTCAACTTCTCTTCTGATAATATCTCTTACCTCCCTGTATTTCTCGATGCTTTTTACCTTTCGGATCCTCTATGTTTCATTCTATCGTTTTACCAGGCGAATATGGACATGTGTCGATGCAGCCCATTGTGACTATCAGGTCAAAATTCTTGACCATTTCCGGTGTCAAGGCTTTTGGCTTTTGATTTTTCATTGAAATGCCAACTTCTTCCATCACCTTTATCGCCAGCGGATCTACTTCTTTAGCTGGTTTTGTGCCGGCACTTGAAGCTATTGCTTTACCTTTAGCCAGCATATTGAACCAAGCTTCAGCCATCTGTGACCTACAGGAATTCTCAACGCAGACGAACAAGACTTTTATCATACTTCTGCCCCATATAGTTTTTCTCTAAGCTTTAAAGCCACGTTAACTAAACTTATAAGGATTGGAACTTCAAGCAATGGCCCAATTACGGTTGCAAATGCCTGATTGCTGTTTATTCCCCATATCGCAACTGAAACCGCTATAGCTAATTCGAAATTATTGCTTGCTGCTGTAAATGCTTCTGCTGTATTCTGAGGATAATCGAATCCAAGCTTGTAACCTATAAAGAATGTTATGAACCACATTATGATGAAGTAGAGTGCAAGCGGCACAGCTATTCTGAAAACGTGATAGGGTAACTCGACTATGTATTCTCCCTTGAATGAGAACATCACTACGATCGTGAAAAGCAAAGCTATTGGAGTGATGATGCTGATTTTAGGTGCTAAAACATTTTCGAACCACTCTCTGCCTTTAATTTTAAAGCTACCGTATCTAGTTATAACTCCAGCAATGAACGGAATTCCGAGATAAACAAAGACAGCTTTCGCGACTTCACCTATCGATATGTTGACATTTAACCCCTTAGCTATTCCAAGCCAACCAAGCATCACGTTTATGAAAATATAAATATAGATCGAGTATAATAAGACCTGAAAGATCGTGTTGAAGGCTACAAGTCCAACGCACAGCTCTCTGTCACCCTTGGCAAGTTCGTTCCATACTATAACCATTGCTATGCACCTTGCGAGGCCAATGACTATTACCCCCATCATGTATTCTGGATAATCCCTGAGGAATGCTACGGCAAGCAAAAACATCACAATTGGACCAACAATCCAGTTTTGGAAGAGTGAAAACGATATAAGCTTTACATTTGTGAGGACTCTACCCATTTCCTCGTACTTTACCTTTGCGAGCGGAGGATACATCATTAGGATTAGTCCAATAGCTATTGGTATCGAAGTCGTTCCTATGCTCAGAGAGCCTATAATCCCTGCTATTTCGGGAAAAACATAGCCTAAGGTTACACCAAAAACCATTGCAAGAAATATCCAGAGAGTTAAATATTTCTCAATTAGAGATAGTTTTTCAGTTTTTCTATTTTCACTCATTGCAGACCCCCTTTAGCATCGGTGAGAGTATAGACCTTAATTTTTCATCAATCAGATCTGTTTTGACGAGAATTAAACAGCAAATCTCACCGTTTTCGTCACATCCTGAAATTACGACGAGTTTATCACCCGTCTTAATATTTGCTTTCTCTCTAAGTTCCTTTGGCAGCAAAATCTGACCTTTGTTGTCTATTGTAAGTATAGCTTCAATCCTAGTAGCTTTACAAATTTTCATAATTTTAGGAATTTTCAAGGATTTAAAAATTTTTCGAATTTTCTGCTTACTAATAAACTTCACTATATTGTAGATAATCAATCCCTAATAAAAACTCAAATAATTCCGATCAAAATTAGATTTCATAGAATTGACAAGAAAAATTGGTTATCTCATCATCTCATCACATTTTGAATATTCTCATTGCATTGAAAGCGGTTATTAGGGATACACCGACATCTGCAAAAACCGCTTCCCACATCGTAGCCATTCCTAAGGATCCCAAGATTACGAACAAACCTTTCACAGCTAAGACGAAAATGATGTTCTGCCATACGATATTTTGAGTCCTTCTCGACAGCCTTATAGCCTTTGGAATCTTAGAAACTTTATCGTCCATAATTACGAGATCTGCTGTCTCTATTGCCGCATCGCTACCAAGTGCACCCATAGCTATTCCAACATCGGCTTCAACGATAACTGGAGCATCGTTTATTCCATCTCCAACAAATACCGTGCCACCATTACTCTTTAGAGATCTGACGATTCTAACCTTATCGATCGGTAGGAGTTCAGCGTAAAACTCTTTTATTCCCAGTTTCTTAGCAACGATTTCTGCAACCTCTTTACTGTCACCTGTAAGCATGACGACTTTGCATCCAAGTTTTCTTAACTCTGTAATTGTATTCTTCGCATCATCCTTTATTTCGTCTGAAACTATTATATAGCCAGCGTACACGCCATTAACTGCAACGTGCACGACTGTTCCCTCAACTTTGCACGTATCATGTTCTATCCTTTCAGCGTGCATCATAGCATCGTTTCCAGCTATTACCAAACTCCCCTCTATCTTCGCTTTTATACCCATCCCGGCTATTTCCTCGTAACTTTTAACAAGAGTTTCAAGACCTTTAACATTGTAAGCGTCGAGTATTGACTTTGCTATTGGGTGATTCGAATTTAGCTCTGCTAATGCCGCAAATTTCAGTACATCTTCTTTGTTAAAACCGTTCTTCGCAACTACGTCCACTACTTTAAATGTTCCTTTCGTAAGCGTTCCAGTCTTATCAAGTGCAACAATCTTAGCTTTGCTCAGCAAATCTATAAAATTGGAACCCTTAACCAAAATCCCTTCTTTCGCAAACTTTCCGATGCTTGCGAAATAGCTAAGTGGGACGGACAAAACTAAGGCACATGGACAGGATATGACAAGCAAAACCAGAGCTCTGTAAATCCAAGATGAAAATGGCTCGTTCAAAGCTAAAGGTGGAATCGTCGCTATACCAATTGCTAACATTATGACAACTGGAGTATAATAGCGGGCAAATTTCGTTATGAACTTCTCAGCTTTTGCTTTCCGACTCCTGGCTTCTTCAACAAGTTCAAGTATCTTGGAAACAGTAGATTCGGCAAAAGGTTTCGTTACTCTGATTGTCAGCATTCCACTTAAATTTATCATCCCTGACAGAACCTCATCTCCGACCTTGACGCTTTTCGGCTTAGACTCTCCAGTCAGAGCGGAGGTATCAACAACCGACGAACCTTCAACGATAATTCCGTCCAGCGGAATCTTTTCTCCGGGCTTAACTACGATTAGATCTCCAACTTTCACATTCTCAGGCTTAACCTTCTCAATTTTTCCATTAACTTTAAGGTTGGCGAAGGTTGGTCTTATTTCGAGCAACGATTTTATGGAATGTCTCGAACGATGCACAGCTAAATCCTGTAAAAACTCACCAACTCTAAAAAACAACATAACAGCCACAGCTTCTGGCATTTCGTGTATTACAATAGCTCCAACGGTTGCTATGGTCATTAGAGTGTTCTCATCAAATGTTATACCCTTCTTTACGTTTTTCGCAGCCTTCCACACGATTTTCCAGCCAACTATAGCATAAGCCATCAAAAATAGTCCATATTCTGCTAGTGGGTAGCTATGTAACGATTCCTCAAAAATAATCCCTATACTAAATAAAATAGCTGATACGATTATTACAGTTAATTCTTTTTTTATTTCATTTTCTTCCTCCTCGTGGTGCATATCCTTTCACCTTCTTTCATTCACGTGCTCAAAAGCGATTTTCAGAATAGTTGATACGTGCTCATCATCAAGGCTGTAATACACGTTTTTACCCTCACGTCGATATTTTACAAGTTTCTTGTCTCTGAGTATTCTAAGTTGGTGAGCTACTGCGGATACGGATAAACCAGTTATAACTGAGATATCACACGAACACAGTTCACGCTGTTGCAAGGCAAGAAGGATTTTTATACGTGAGAAATCGCTGAAAGCTTCCAGAAAATTCGGATGATTCGGCTATTTTTTCATCAGACGGTAACTTAGAGCACACTACATCGACATTTTTCACTCTTATATCTTTGCAAATCGGAACCTTTCTTTCCATGTTTGAACAATTGCTCAAATATTTATAACATTTACTGTTTAAACTCTGTTCCTATAATATAATTAATATAAAAATATTGGCATTTCTATCCATAATACTGCCTTTTTAAATCTTTTATTTCTTATATTTTAATTCCCCTTTTAATTCGCCTATACAGGACAATATAAGCTTCAAAACTGTCTTTTCTATGTGGTGACCCTGCTACTATAAGAACTGTACTTTCATTCACTTCTATTATGTAATATCTATGTATTGTAAAAATACCCATAACGTCAAATTTTTCGAGTGCTCTCTTCCTAAGCTCTTCAAGCATCTTAATAGCCATTTTATCATAAGTTTCGTAGCTCAGTTCTATGACTTTTCCACCCTCTTGAAAAATCTCTTACAAAAAGTCGCTACGAAAGCCCCCTGATTTACCAGGGGTATGAAGTAGGGGGTGGGAAGTCTTCCACTTTCGCTCCACTCTCCTCACTTAAATACTCCAGAGCTTAAACGTAAAATGCTCATGAAAGTCAAAAGGATCAACAAATTCCGCTTGAGACCAACAAAGGAGCATGAGAAAGTACTGTTCAGTATGTGCGAAATGTTTGCCGTTCTGTGGAACAAGGTGAACTATATCAGAAGACAATCCTTCTTTAACGGTAAATTTGATTGGAAAGAATGAGTAAACGAACTCTACGACGAATTTAAACCCATTCTAGGATCTGCTATTGCTCAGCAGATCATCAGGAAGAATGATGAAGCATGGAGAAGCTTCCTTAAGCTACTGAGGCTCAAGCAGCAGGGCAAGCTTCCAAAACACATTCAGAAGATTTCACCGCCTAGATACTGGAAAGACCGCAGGATGGAAAAAGGAAATTGATGACTATCATCCGAAACGATTGCTATCGCATAAGGGAGGTGAACGAAAAGAAGTGGTTAATCTTCCGAGGTTTGAGGATTAGGATAACAGGCTCAATCAGATGGAAGGGCAAGCAAGGCAGATTAGAAACCCACTACGACGAACTGACGGGTTGGTGGTACAGAGCTGGTTAGAGAGCTTTATGGCGTTGTATAATTATTGGAGGTGGTTATGTTGACAGTACTGTGTTAATCAACACTTAATAAAATTCTGATACCCATCCCCTCTAAAGTTACGTGAATATGTCTAAGTATCATTATTTTCAGAACTTTTTTATAAAAATTTGTTGTCAGATAACAAATTTTTCATCAGTTGTATGGTGGTGTAAACCTAATTTCTTCGCAATAAGGAATTACCACTGACCTGATCGCTAACATCATCTATAGCCATATCACAGCGAGAGTAGTACCAAGTTCTTTGAACTTCTGTAATTTACCAGCGTTTCTAAAGACAATGATGAGCACTCTCTACTTTTGCGTTGTAACCCGCCTTTCTTACAGCCTCAATGTATTTTTCCACATCTTCGTCATCTTTAACGATTATTTCTGCTTCGTTTAGGTTTATGTTCTCAACCTTAGCGCCAGCCTTCTCCAACGCATTCCTAACGACATTTACACATCCAGCGCAGCCCAAGCCAGAGAGTTTGAGTTTCAACATTTTCATAATATTACCTCCTAATTGGTGGAATGTAATTCTTCATGAGTAACGAATTTGTAACTACGCTAACACTGCTTAAAGCCATAGCTGCTCCAGCCCACTCCGGGCGAAAGATAATACCAGCCAATGGGTAAAACAAGCCTGCTGCAGCGGGGATTAATGCAGCATTGTAGACCATAGCCCAGAAAAGGTTTTGCTTTATCTTACTTAAAGTTTTTTCACTCAACTGTATTGCCGCAACGACATCTCTTAAATCGTCCCTTATTAGTACAATCTCCCCACTCTCAATTGCTATGTCTGTACCGCTACCAATCGCAATGCCCACATCAGCCTGAGCTAAAGCCGGAGCATCGTTAATTCCATCACCAACGAAGGCAACGACTTCCCCTTTTTCCTGCAGACCTTTAACTTCTTCCGCCTTATCGTGTGGCAAAACTTCAGCTAGGACCTCATCTATACCCAGCTCTCTCGCAATAGCTTCTGCAGTCCTTCTGTTGTCTCCAGTAATCATGACGACTTTCTTTCCCATCCTGTGGAGCCACTCGATAGCGTCTTTCGCCGATTCCTTTACCGTGTCGGCTACACCAATAACTCCAACTATTTTTCCATCCAGCGCAACAAGTACTGCTGTTTTAGCCTCACTTTCAAGTTTTTCAACAACTCTTTCAACTTCCCTCGTATTCGTGTATTCAGCCATAAGCATTTTGTTGCCCACTAAAACTTTCATTCCGTTTATTGTTGCTATAACACCTTTCCCTGCCAGAACTTCGAATCTTTCAGGTTCTATGATTTCTATACTCTTGCTTTCAGCTTTTCTAACGATTGCTTCGGCAATTGGATGTTCCGATCTCATTTCAGCTGAAGCAGCAAGCCTTAGCACTTCGCTCTCGTCTGTTCCGTTAAGGGCAACAATATTCGTGACCTCTGGCTTACCTTTTGTCAGCGTTCCAGTTTTATCAAAAACAACTGTTGTTATCTTCCTTGCTACCTCCAACGCTTCACTATTTTTTATCAGTATCCCCAGCTCAGCACCCTTCCCCATTCCAACAGTTAAAGCTGTTGGAGTTGCTAAGCCAAAAGCGCACGGACAAGCAACGACAAGAACCGATATAAGCGTTGTGAAGGCAAATACCGCAGGCATGGCAGCGATGAAGTGCCAGTATACGAACGATGAGATTGCTATAGCCAGTACAACCGGAATGAAGTATGCGACGATTTTATCTGCAATTCTCTGGATGGGTGGCTTTGTGCTCTGGGCTTGTTCGACGAGTTTTATTATCTGCGAAAGTAGTGTGTCCTCTCCAACTTTCTTAGCTTCGATTTTAAGCACGCCGTTTTTGTTTATTGTCGCCCCAACAACAGTATCGCCTCTCTTTTTAAGGCGGGGGATTGGCTCACCAGTTACCATCGACTCATCAACGTAGCTTTCTCCTTCTACAACAAATCCATCAACTGGTATTTTCTCTCCTGGCTTAACAATAACGATGTCGCCTACTTTAACTTCTTCAACCGGAACTTCAACCTCCTTGCCATTTCTAACAACGACTGCCGTTTTTGCCTGCAATCCAATAAGCTTTTTAATCGCCTCAGAAGTCTTCACTTTGGCGATGGCCTCAAGAGTTCTACCTAAAAGTAAAAACGCGAGCAGCAATACAGCAGTCTCATAAAAAAGATAGTCAGATGGTAGCAAGCCTAGAGTGCTGGCAATACTTGCGAGGTAAGCTGAACCAACACCCATTGAATACATAACATCCATGTTGAGAGTTTTGTGTCTTAAGGCTCTAAAGGCTGCAGAGAACATATCTTTTCCTGAGTAGTACATCACTGGTGTAGATAAGACAAACCCCAACCATGCCAAATTTGGAATTTTGGGCAGCCCGACGTATTTACCATAAGTAAGAATGAGTAAAATACTACCAACTATTGTAGCGACAAAGAATCTTTTCTTGAGCTGGACAATGTGCTCTTCTCTAGCAGTCTTCTCAGTGTCTATAAGTCCTTCTCCTTCAACGCCTATGAACTTGTAACCAGTCTCTTCAATGACCTTCTTAATGTCCTGAATGGATGTGATCCGAGGGTCGAAAACTATTCTTGCCTTTTCTGCAGCGAGATTTACCGTAACGTCTTTTACTCCTTTTAATTCTCTAATTGCCGTCTCTATTGTCTTGGCACACATTGCGCAAGTCATTCCACCAATTTTTACATCAACTTCCTTTTCTTCTCTAACAACTTTGTATCCGATATTCTCAATAGTCTCTATTATTTTCTCCAAAGTTATTATAGATGGATCGTATTTCACAAAAGCTGTTTCGTTTGTGAGGTTAACAGAAACGTCAATAACGCCAGGTAGACTTTTTAGATTTGCTTCTATAGTTTTTGCACACATTGCACATGTCATTCCAGCAATTTTAAGCGTGATTCCTTCCATCAATTTTGATTCTGTTCATCAAATATAAAAATATTTTCCAGAGACTCTTAGATTTAAAACTATAGAAAAATAAAATAAAAAATGAATCTTCAAGCTACCAGTAATAGTCTTCATTGGGTAGTGTCGACCACTTATAGTAGTCGCAGGAGATCTAATCGGGTTGCTGAGGGTTTGGAGAGGTATTAGAAAAGCTAACGAAGAAAATCAAGTTGATAATAAGACAGCTTGAAAAGGACATTCTAGTAAAGGAAATAGTGGTTGTGAGAGGAGTATCTCCAAAAAGGATCTACAAGTTAACCAGCTAAAATTTACCTCCATCCCAGAGCGCCGAAAATACTACGGTTTCCATAATTGATTGCGAAGTCTCATGGATCGGGGGTTTATTTCGAAGTGAAATTTTTAAGTAATACATCTGAAATAATGTAGACGAAACCGTGAAACATTTGGATTAGTGAACTAATTAGAAAGCTCTCAAACTTCAGAATCTTGCTGTTTCAAGACATGCAGACCAAGGATTGTTATTGCGAATACTAGCCCAATTGCTATTATCTTGGTGTAATCTACTTCCTTGAGATCTAGAACAATAATCTCTCTCCCAAGAGCAGTTAAAACGGTAATTAAAATTAGATTCGGATCGATTATATCGTGAATTAGAAATCGAAGAGTTAGTGCAAGGAGTTCGAGCAATATCAGAGAGACCATTACATGTTTTACAGCTTCTTCACTAAGGGCCGCAGGTTCGTGGAATGGGTTCTCGAGGAAGTTGTAAAAAACGTAAGCAAACCTCAATATGATCATGAACGCGATAATTAATGCAAGTATCTTAACAGGAATTTCTACGAGCTTTGCTTTTAAATCATTGTTCATGCCCTGTATCATAACTAAAGTTTTTTAAAATTTTTTGGTGGGCACTATGGCGCCGTTTTTACTTGGAAACTATTTTCTGTTAATCGAACCCTTGGAGGAATAACTCTTTGTCAAACAACTCCTTTCCAGAATAACTTAAATAATAACATTAAATAAAAAATTAACTTCAATTTGCCATCTCCCCACTCGGATAATTTCTGAATAGCCTTCCTCTTTTTAACAGGTTCGTAGTTATAGCAGTGCAAATCCTTACTGTAAGCTTCTTTCCCCAATTTTATTACGTCCACTACTGTATTCCCAAAATTCTTCAGATTCTTCTTCAATCCCTTCAAATGATCTTTACGAACTTTCTATCTATTTGTTCCCTTCTCGATTTCTTTGATTTAAATATGTGGGTAGCGGATTGTTTATTATCCTTAGGCCTGTTATGTATCTGTAATACTTCTTGGAAGGTATAAGCACTATACATATCTTATTCTGAGTTTGTTATTATTATTTTTTTGATTAGAGTAAACTGATAATGTCTCACTAAAAGCGAGGGGCAATTGTTTGTTTTGGGGGTATGGAAGTGTCTCAATGGTGATTAGATTGAGAGTTGAGGGGACATCACACGTATTGTAAAAGCAGCGTGTAATTGCCAAGAGCATATGTATTAGTAAAAAGTTATGTTAACTGCGCACAAAAGTATTGTTTTGTTTTAACCAAAATACCTGTGATTCAAGAAATAAAATCGAAATTAAAAAAATTAAAAATTAGCGCCAGCTCCACATTGGACAGACCCATCCACGACCATTCTGCTTGAACCACTCCCACATAGGGCAGAACCAGTTGTAAAAGCCATCGTTAAATCCAGTAGATCCGCCTGTGTTTCCTGTGGGCTGGTAGCCCATCATCGGCATACCGTATCCCATCATTCCACCCATGCCCATCATCGGCATACCATATCCCCATCCAACTGGGTGTGCTGTTGCTGTATATGCCAGAGCTATTGCAGCTATTGCCACAACCACAATCCCAACCTTCTTCCACTTCATCTCACATCACCTCAATCAATAAGTTAACCTTAGAGGCAAAGGATGTTACCTCTCAAAACATAACACGAAAAAGACAGGAGATGTTTCAGAACGTTTCAAAAAGAAAGGATATATTTCATTTCGCTGAATTGATTGATGTAGGGATGTTAATGTT
>Ga0182240_100038_pt1 | contig 69454 bp, 73 predicted proteins | sample hydfrates4_PW_90_FD_145594 | JGI IMG/M metagenome (GOLD analysis project Ga0182240, IMG submission 145594) | Subsurface microbial communities from deep shales in Texas, USA - hydraulic fracturing test 4_PW_90 | ecosystem: Environmental > Aquatic > Deep subsurface > Shale gas/oil reservoir >...
TCGAACATCGAAATAAATTTCTGGTGACCATAACGGTGAGGATACACCCGTTCCCATGCCGAACACGGTAGTTAAGCTCACCAGTGCCGATGGTACTTGGGGCTTTGCCCCCGGGAGAGTAGGTCGTCGCCAGAGTTATACTTAAAGCCCCTCGGATTAATTACCGAGGGGCTTTACTTATTAAGGTGTTTTTGAAATATTCACTTAGTGATGTGTAAAGGAATATATTAGTTGAAACAGAGGGGTGACCATTATATGGAATTAAAGGAAGTGTTCGAAGGGTTGCAGCATAAACTTAATTCTGATCCATCGAAGATTGAGGGGATTAACGCAACTATTCAGTTTGACCTTTCAGGTAATTACGGGGGAGAATATTATGTGGTTATTAAAGATGCAGCGGGAAGAGTATATGAGGGTAAATGTGATAGCCCGGATGTTACTATTTTAATCGACGCCGAAGATTTCAAAGACTTGGTTAACAAAAAATTACAGCCTATGGGCGCCTTGATGAGCGGGAAAATACGAGTGCAAGGGGATATGCTTTTACTCATGAAAATTCAATCTTTGTTTGGCTAATGCTAAATACCGGAGGGTAGAACCTCCGGTATAGTGCTTGAGAGTAGGAAGATACAGCTCCTGGGGAGAATAATTATATGGGAGGTGAAAGTGTATGGGAGTAAAACTTACAACTTTATGTGAAAATACATCCGCTGCATATGGCATTTATGGTGAGTGGGGTTTATGCATAATGGTGGATACCGGTGAGGCAGTTGTCCTTTTGGATACCGGCTATAATGATTCACTGGTTAGGAACGCAATGTCTAAGGATATTGACCTGAGAAAGGTTACTCATGTGGTTTTGAGTCATGGGCACGGGGATCACACCGGGGGGCTTCGTTCTTTTCTTATGGAAATTAGCAAACAAGTACCTGTAATTGCCCACCCGGAATTCTTGGGGAGTAAGTATGTGCGAATTGAGGAAGACGGGGGTTACCGGTACCAATACATAGGACTTCCCTACTGCTATGATGAGCTGGAAAATCTGGGTGCCTCGTTTGTTCTAAGAAAGGAGCCCTTTTGGCTGAACGACCATATAGTTACCACGGGAGAAGTGCCTATGGTGACTCCCTTTGAGCAAGTTGACAGTAATATGTATTTGAAAACCGAAGATGGTTTTGTACCTGATGATCTTATGGATGATCAGTCCTTAGTAGTAAAAACGGGTAAGGGATTGGTGATTATCCTGGGCTGTGCTCACCGGGGGATGGTTAATACCATGATTCATGCCCGGGAAATTACCGGTGAAGAAAGGATTTACGCCGTCGTGGGTGGAACCCATCTCATTCGTGCCGGTGCACAACAACTTAGGGAGACGGTTAAAAAGATTAAGGAATTCGGGGTGGAAAAGCTGGGTGTTTCCCACTGCACCGGGATGGCGTCTGCCTTGGTTCTGGCACGGGAGTTCGAAGATAAATTCTTTTTTAATAACGCAGGGTTCAGTATTGAATTATAATTAAGGTCGGGCAGTTGCCCGACCTTGTAGGTATTATTACATCACTTTTTTAACCGAGGAATATATTATATTTATTATCCAGCCAGTTGAGGGGTAACGGACTTTAGTTGAGCAATTATTTGCGCCATTTCTTCAAGGGTAAGGGATTGTTGACCGTCGGAGAGGGCCTGCGCCGGTTGAGGATGCACTTCCACCATAATCCCGTCCGCTCCTGCAGCCAGAGCTGCCCTTGCCACCGGTGCCACCAGTTCCCGCCGGCCGGTACCATGGCTTGGGTCCGCAATTAAAGGAAGGTGAGAAAGGTTTTTCATGGCCGGAATGGCGTTTATGTCAAAGGTATTCCTGGTGTATGGATCAAAGCTGCGGATACCTCTCTCACATAAGATAACATTTTGATTGCCTTCGGCCATAATATATTCCGCTGCCAAAAGCCACTCTTCCAATGTAGCCGAAAGGCCCCGTTTAAGCAAAACCGGGTGATCAATTCTTCCTAATTCCTTTAGAAGGCTGAAGTTATGCATGTTCCTGCTGCCCACCTGTATAATGTCCGCGTAAGCGCAGAGAAGATCAATATGCCTGACGTCCGTTAATTCGGTTACGAAGGGTAATCCTGAGTATTTACGCGCTTCGGCCAAAATGTTAAGACCTTCTTTACCTAACCCGTCAAAGGAGTAAGGGGATGTACGAGGTTTATAGGCGCCTCCACGTAATATGTGAACTCCCAGGGCACTTAGCGCGGTAGCCGTCTTGAGCATTGTTTCGCGATCTTCTACGGCACAAGGCCCGGCAATTATGGTTATGCCCTTTCCGATTTGAGTTTTACCCAGTTTGATTACGGTATTTTGAGGGTGGTTATCCCGGCTTACCAGCTTATAATGCGGCAATATTTTCACCCCCTGCATTATTAACAGCTCTTTTAATATCAGACGCCTGCTTACCGATAATCTTATACATTTCCTCAGAGTTACGGTGTTTTTCAATCATGTTGACAAAGGAACTTCCTACTACTACGGCATCACAATATTTTGAAACAGCGGCAGCGCTTTCAGGTCCCGAGATTCCGAAGCCCACCGCCACAGGTAAATCCGTGTACTTTTTCACCCTGGAGGTAAAACGGGCCAGATCGGTATTTATATTGTTGCGAACTCCGGTTACGCCGGTTACTGAAATGCAGTAAATAAAGCCACTGGACTGCCGGCAAATAGAAGCGATTCGTTCCTCCGGGCTGTTGGGTGAAATGAGGGGAACCAGCGCGATATTTTTGCCTTTTAGAACTGCATGTAGTGGGCCAGATTCTTCTAAAGGCAGGTCCGGTATAATAATACCGTCAACGCCGGTAGAATGAGCGGAAGCCGTAAACTCCTCAAGCCCGTACTGGAGAACCGGGTTGTAATAGGTCATCAAGACAAGGGGAATATCGCTTTCTTTGCGTATCGCGGACACGGCTCTAAAGACACAAGCCACTGTGGTTTTTGCTGATAATGCCCGCGCGGCTGCTTTTTGGATGACCGGACCGTCGGCAACCGGGTCGGAAAAGGGGATACCCAATTCAATAACATCCGCTCCGGATTTGGCCAGGGTGAGGGCCGCTTTTACAGTGGTGTTCAAATCAGGATCTCCTGCCATGATGTACGGAATAAGGGCTTTTCCCTGCCTATTTTTAATTGTAACCAGCTTTTGTTCCAGCTTGTTGATCATAATTCCACCCCTAACTCTTCAGCTACGGTATTTACATCCTTATCCCCGCGTCCTGACAGGTTGATAACAATTAGGGTATCTTTAGGCAGTGATGGCGCTAATTTAACAGCTTCTGCCACGGCATGGGCACTTTCAAGGGCCGGAATGATTCCCTCGGTGCGGCACAATAATTTAAAGGCATTAAGGGCCTCCTTATCGGTAACACTGCGGTATTCAACCCGCCTGCTTTCTTTCAAGTAGCTGTGTTCCGGGCCTACGCCCGGGTAATCCAGACCCGCCGCCATGGAGTGAACCGGGGCAATTTGGCCGTCATCGTTTTGCAGAAGGTAGCTGAGGGCCCCGTGCAAAACGCCCGGGCGTCCCCGGTTGAGGGTAGCGGCGTGTTCCCCCGAATTGAGGCCCTTACCTGCAGCTTCAACGCCCACCAATTTTACCTCCTTATCCTGGAGAAAGGGGTAAAATATGCCCATGGAATTGCTGCCTCCGCCTACGCAGGCAAAAATATAATCGGGCAGCCGTCCTTTTTCTTCCAAAATTTGCTCCTTTGTTTCTTCTCCGATTATTTTTTGTAAATCCCTTACGATCAAGGGGTAAGGGTGGGGACCGGCTACGCTGCCCACCAGGTAATAGGTGTTTTCAATATTGGTCACCCAGTCTCGCATGGCTTCGTTCATGGCGTCTTTTAATGTTTTTGTTCCTGTATTTACAGGTACCACTTCAGCTCCCAGCATTTGCATTCGAAAGACATTTAGAGACTGTCTCCTTGCGTCTTCCTGGCCCATGTAAATTACACACTTCATCCCGAACATTGCCGCTGCTGTTGCGGTTGCTACGCCGTGCTGTCCCGCTCCAGTTTCAGCGATTATACGACTTTTTTTCATGCGGCGGGCCAGAAGCGCCTGGCCCAGGGTATTGTTAATTTTGTGAGAACCGGTGTGGTTCAGGTCTTCCCTCTTTAGGTAGATACGGGCTCCTCCCAGGTGGTCAGAGAGCATGGAAGCATAATACAGTGGAGATGGTCGCCCCACATACTTGGATAGGTAATAATCCAGATCCCTGGCATAATTTACATCATTTTTTGCGGCTTGATATGCATTCTCCAGTTCATAAAGCCCGGGCATAAGTGTCTCGGGGACAAATCTGCCGCCGAAAGGGCCATAATAACCCTTGGTATCCGGAAGGATATTCATATATTAGCCTCCTTGACCTTTACTATGAACGTTTCAATTTTCCTTATATCCTTAATCCCATTCGTTTCTACTCCACTGGAAACATCAACAGCATTAGGTTGGACAGTTTTTATGGCAGTGCAAACATTTTCAATGGTAAGCCCGCCGGCCAAAATAAGGGGTAACTTCGCTTCTCTATTCTCCCATATTGACCAATTAAAGGGCCTTCCGGATCCCCCTGCCATTAGCGGGTGGTAAGAATCCAGAAGGATCGCGTCCGCCTTAAAGCTGTTCAGTTTATCTAAATTCGATTTATTCCTAACCTTTATGCACTTGACAACCGGCAAGCCGGCTTGGGAGTAGTGATGGGGGTCTTCTTCTCCGTGAAGTTGAATTGCTGATAATTTGCATTGGACAGCTGTTTTATAAACCATGTTCGGTGGTGAGTTTACGAAAACACCCACCGCATCAATTCCCGGGGGTAAAGACGCAATGATGCTTTGCGCTTTCCGGGGATGGATATATCGCTTACTTCTAGGTACAAATATAAACCCCAGGGCATCTGCTCCGGCATCCACAGCTGCTTTAGCAGTAATTTCATCCCTTATACCGCATATTTTAACCTTGATCTTTTTACCCCGGTGAAAGAACATTTAACATACCTCTTTGTCGCTGGACGGGTCAATAAGCTCCCGGACAGCCTTTTCCAGCTGAGTTTTGCGCATTAATGCCTCCCCCACCAGAGCAGCGTGCACTTTGTTATCCGCCAGTAATTTCATATCCCTGTGGGAGTTGATTCCGCTTTCACTGACCACGGTAATCTCAGGGGAGGTAATTTTGCGGCGTAGTGACAGAGTTTTATAAAGATCAGTTTGAAAGGTATCCAAATTACGGTTATTAATTCCAATTATTTTGGCCCCGGCCTCAATGGCCTGCTCTATTTCCCCGGCACTGCTGGTTTCCACCAGTGTCTCCAGGCCTAGTCTTTTCGCCAGAGCCATAAAATATTTCAATTCGGCGCAGGTTAGAATTTTTACTATCAGTAGTACAGCATCAGCGCCAAGGAGACGTGCCTGGTACAATTGATAAGGATCAATAATGAACTCCTTGTATAGAATTGGGAGATTCGAATGTTCCCTGGCCACCTTGATGAAATCCGGGTCTCCACCGAAGAATTTGTGGTCAATCAGTATTGACATTGCCGCCGCACCGGCCTTGGTGTATGCCCGTGAAATAACAGGCACGCTGAAATCTTCCCGCAGCATCCCTTTTGAGGGGGACTTTCTCTTTATTTCTGCTATTAGAGCTACTCCCTTTTGCCGGCGTAACTGCGAGCCAAAGGGGCGAGTGGGAGGTAACGGAAGAATTTGCTCTTTTAAAGATGATACTGGGGTTACTTGTTTGGTTTGGGAAATTTCTTCTTTTTTTCTTTTAATTATTTCAGCTAAAATGGAGTTTTTTTGTGATGACATCATAGGCCGGACACCTGCTTTCGAGCGTGTGTCCTTGAGAAGGTTACCAGTTCTTGCAATTTACTCATGGCCAGGCCGGAGTCTATTATCTCAGCTGCCACATTTATACCCTCGGCAAAATTACCGGCTTTGCCGCAGATAACCAGTGCCGCCGCTGCGTTAACGAGGACGGTATCCCTTGGGGGTCCTTTTTTACCGTTGAGGATATCCTCGGTAATTATGGCATTTTCCTCAGGAGAACCTCCCACCAGTGATGAAACGGGCGCCTTTGGAATTCCCAGCTCACCGGGGTCAAGGTAGTATTCCTTTACCTGTCCTTCCCTGACCTCACAAATCAATGCCGGGCCCGAAGGGGATATTTCATCTAATCCGCCGTGACCATGAATTACAAAGGCCTTCTCCGTTCCCAGTCTGGCCAAAACACCGGCTAAAAGCCGTGTCAGCTCGGGACGGTACACTCCCAAAACTTGGAGTTTCGCCCCGGCGGGATTGGTTAAGGGACCCAAAATATTGAATATGGTACGGAACCCCAATTCCCGGCGCGGACCTGCTGCGTGTTTCATAGCGGTGTGTAAGGCAGGGGCGTAAAGGAATGCAAAGCCTACTTTTTCCAGGCAAGTGACAAGGTTTTCCGGTTGCAAATCAAGATTAACACCTAATGCTTCCAAAACATCCGCGCTGCCACAGCTGCTGGAAACGGAACGGTTTCCGTGTTTGGCCACCTTGGCGCCTGCCCCGGCTAATACTAGAGCCACGGTTGTGGATATATTAAAGGTGCTGCACCCGTCCCCCCCGGTTCCACACGTGTCTATCATCATGGGATGGCTGTATTTTACGGGAGTTGCTTTACTGCGCATAACCCTTGCAAAGCCCGTAATTTCGTCTTCTGTTTCTCCCTTGAAGCGAAGTGCGGTCAGCAGTGCCGCGATCTGTGCCGGAGTGGCCATACCGGTCATAATAATTTCCATGGCTTCCCCGGCTTCTTCTTCCGCCAGGTTTTTCCCGGCTACTACTTTCTCCAATAATTGTTTTAACACTCGTCTCTCCTCCTTCTTGTCTCAGCTCGTTAATAACTAATTACCAGCCAGCTGTAACCAATTTTCCAGCAACTGGTTACCGTATTCCGTAAGCAGGGATTCCGGGTGGAATTGTACCCCTTCTATGGGCAGTTCCCTGTGCCTGAGGGCCATTATTTCTCCGTCTGCGGTCCAGGCGCTGACCTCAAGACAAGACGGTATATTTGATTTATCAACTGTAAGCGAGTGATAGCGAACGGCTTTAAAGGGGTTTGGTATCGATTTGAATATAGACCTACCGTCGTGATAAATTTTAGAAGTCTTTCCATGCATCAACCTGGGACTGCCGGTTATATTTCCGCCAAAGGCTGCCGCGATAACCTGGTGCCCCAAGCATACTCCCAGGATGGGGGTGTGCCGGCGGTTTTGCTGCACTATGGCAATGGATACTCCGGCATCTTTGGGTCCTCCAGGGCCGGGGGAAATGATAATGGATTTATATTCGCCTTCCCAAACCTGGTGAACAGTAATGGAGTCATTCCTGTGTACTGAAATTTCAGCCCCAAGTTTGCTGATATTTTGAACAATGTTGTAGGTAAAGGAATCATAGTTATCAATCATTAATACCATGGACCAACCCCCGTTCCTTTTCTATTCCCATGGCTTGAAGAAGTGCCCCGGCTTTATTTACGGTTTCCAGGTATTCCTTTTCAGGTACGGAGTCGGCTACTATGCCGCCTCCGGCCTGTATATGGGCTGTTTTACGGGAAAAAACAAGGGTACGTATGGCGATGGCCGTGTCTAAAATATTGTTGAAACCGGCGTATCCCACGGCACCGGCATAAATTCCCCGGCGACATGGTTCAAGCTCGTCAATTATTTCCATGGCCCTCACCTTGGGCGCTCCGCTTACCGTTCCGGCGGGAAAACAGGCCTCAAGGGCTTGTAAGGGGCTGATCTCTTCACCAAGTACTCCCTTAACGTCGGATACAAGGTGCATTACGTGAGAAAACTTCTCCACCCTCATAAAGTCAGGCACTTCCACACTCCCGGGCATACACACACGCCCCAAATCATTCCTCCCGAGATCCACCAACATAAGGTGTTCCGCTCTTTCCTTTTCATCAAGCAAGAGCTCATTAGCCAATTCTTTGTCCTTCTGGGGATCCTTATTCCTTGGCCTGGTTCCGGCAATAGGTCTGGTGTAAATTTCTTTCTTGTTGACCCGTATAAGCATTTCCGGTGAGGCGCCTAAAATGACGGGATCACCGAAATCCAAGTAAAACATGTAAGGTGAAGGATTTAAAGATCGCAACCGGCGAAAAATATCAAGGGGATTACCTGAATAAGGTAAAGAATATCTTCTTGAAAGGACAACTTGTAATATATCCCCGGATTTAATGTATTGCAAGGCCTTTTCCACTCGTTTAAAGTAGTCTTTGCGGGGTAGGTTGGTTATAATGGATTCGGGGTTAGACCTCAATGGTTTTTGTATCAATTGCAATGGATGTAATGTGTTAATAATGTCTTTTACTTCTTCAATTCGTTTTATGGCCCGCTCATAGGCTGCTTCCGGTTTTTCGTTTTGCGGTTCTGCCATAATAATAATTTTGGTTATGTTTCGCATGTGGTCCAATACGATAAGGGTTCCGGGTATCATTACTGTACAGTCAGGTAAACCATTAGGGTCGGGAGGAGGAACAGGAAGTTTCTCCAGGGATCTGATAATATCGTAACCGAAGTAACCCACTGCACCACCGTGGAAATGTCCTAAACCGTCCATTTCCGGGACTTTATATTGACTGAGAAGTGAGTCTATAACCCTTGTGGGCGGTCCGTATTTTTTCAAAACCCGGTCTCTGTTATTAAGGGTTACTTTTCCTTCACCGTTCTTATGCTTATATACCAACAGGGGGTCAAGGCCGATAAAGGAATATCTTCCGTGGGTAGCACCGCCTTCAAGGCTTTCCAGGAGGAAAGAAGGCCCTTGTCCGGACATTTTCAATTTTAAATAGATTGAAATGGGGGTTTCTGTATCCCCGATGTCATTTGATGAAACCGGAATGAGGTTATAATGACTGCTTAAGGAAAGAAATTCCCGAAAAGGTGGGTTAATAATGAAAATCACTTCCTTTCCGGGAGCAGGCGAATGGGAGGGTATAAACAAAAAACAACCGTCGGATGAACGACGGTTGTTCGTAAATGCAAATAACCCGCCTCATCTCAGCTCAGCTCCAGTAAAATTAAAAACTCATCTCATCTCAAGTTGCAAAACACTATTTAATTGACATAAATGTTATTGTATTTCCTCTTCGATGTCAATAGTTTTTTGTATACCTTTATCCTCGCGGTAGAGGAAATTTACATGATATGAAGAAACAATTAAAGACCGGAATGGAGGTGTGGAAGGGACATGAACAGACCCAATTTTAGCGGAGAAGAATGGGAAAGATATAACAATGAGTTAAGGGAACACTACGCCAGTGAAATAGAAAACTTACAAATTCCCGGAGATATGACTCCCCAGGAACTTACGGGGTTCATGTCCGAGCTGGACCGAATATACAGCCAGGCTCGCCTGGATTATTACCAAAACCGGCGGGTTTATGAAACGGTAAAAAGAACTCAAACCTTTGCTCTAAAAAGCGTTCACAGCAGAATGACCGATAAAGGTCGAACTGAGAAGGAAAGGGAGGGGTTGGCTGTGGGGCACCTGCGAAACAACCCCTTGCATGGAATGAAAACGGATATTTTTACAGCCCTCGATCTTGCGGAAGATGGCTACATGTTTATGGAAGAAGTAATTAAAGCACTGGAGGGAAAATTTCGCATGGTGGAGTTATATTTAAAAGCAATTCAGTTAGACAGAGGGAGGTAAGGATATGTCCAACACGGCGGAAAGTTTGAAAAAAATAAACTTGTTCAGCTTTCTTACCAATGAACAACTGGATTGCGTTGCCCAGCTGGTTATAGAGAGGTTTTATAAAGCCGGGCGAATAATATTCTTTGAGAACGAACCGGGGGAAGCAGTATTTTTCTTGAAATCAGGGAGAATCAAGATAACAAAGGCCGATGATGATGGAAGGGAACAAATACTGCATTTCGTACACCCGGGAGAAATGTTCGCAGAAGTGGTTCTTTGGGGTGACAGTAGTTACCCTGCAACGGCTGAAGTTATAGAGGATGCAGAAGTTCAACTTATTCGAAACAAGGACATGGAGAAACTAATACTGGAGCACCCGGATATCGCTCTGGGATTTTTGAAAATCATGGCTCAGCGCCTTCGTTTCGCCCAGCGCCAGATAAATGAGTTGGCACTGATGAGTACAACGCGAAGAATGGCAAGTATGCTGCTTTATTTGGCAGCTGATCAGGGAAAAAAAATAGAAAAGGGGATAAAAATAGATATATCCCTTACCAAACAAGATCTAGCCAGCCTTATTGGAACTTCCAGAGAAACAGCAAACCGAATATTGAGCGATTTTAAAAAACAAAAGGCCATTGAAGTTGACAGGCAGGAGATAATAATAATAGATAAAGATAAGCTTAAAACTTGGATCTAACGATATTTGGACCGGGAGTTCCCGGTTTTTTTTCTTTTGGATAACGTGAAATTTTCGACATTACATATTGCTCAATCGCCTTGTAATTATGACCATAGAAGACCAACAAGTTGAGTTTTCCGGTGGAGAAGAGTATTATATTAAAAAGTCAGAAAGTTCTGGCAAAAGGAGTGGTGTAAATGCCTAAAATGCTTTTAGTCTTGAACGGATCCAATTATTCAAAAGAAGCGGTGCGGAAAGCTTTGTGGTTAGCCCAAAATCACAGCAACAGTCGCCTGGATATGCTCTACATTAATCCTTCCTGCAACGAGATGTACCCAGAATTACCCGGTTATTCCTTTTGGTTGCCGGAAAAAGAATTCCGTAAACTCACTGATAAATTAAGGGAAAGGGTAATGCAGGAAATAGCCCCCTTGTTTCAGGAGATGGATGTGATTCCGGATATTATTGTTAGGAATGGAAACATTGATAGAGAGATAGTCGAATTAGGTAGCTATAAAAACTATGACCATATTTTTGTTGCCAGTCCCTCTAAATACTGTGGAAAAAACAGGGAACGGGCGAAACGTAAGCTGGAAGAAGTAGCAGAGTGCCTGGTATGTTTGGTTTAGAAGGCCACCTTTTAAATGAAAGGTGGCCAAATTTTTTTTAAGATAGCAATTGATTTTTACTATTGATAATGCTATAATTTCTAATAACATTTATGAAAACAAGTTAAAAATCGATGAAGGGGAAAAGTAAACTGGCACCAGTTTCTCAGAGAGGAAGCGTCACCGGCTGAAAGCGCTTCCGAAACATGACCTGTTGAAGTTCTCTCCGGAGATGCCGGCTGAAACTGCCACCAGCAAAGGCGGTAGTAAGTAGGTTTGGACGTATTCTCCCTACGTTACAGGGGAGCGGGTATCGGAATGAAATTATTCCTGTACTCAGTATGCCGAGTGGCCCGTTTTCGTAATACGGGCAATTAGGGTGGTAACGCGGAAAGCTGAAGCTTCTCGTCCCTTGGGGGGTGAGGGCTTTTTTTAATCCCCTTTCGGCCAAATACTGTTACGGTAAGCGATTCATTCCCGTACCTGTAAAATGAGTGGGCCCATTATATAATGATGAGCCAACCGGGGTGGTACCGCGGAAGACCCGTCGCTTTCGTCCCCTTTTTAGGGGGAGCGATGGGTTTTTTTAATTATACGAAAAATTAAATTGGAGGGATAATTATGGTGATTGTAATGGGTGTTAATGCCAGGCAAGAAGAGATAGATGTTGTGATGAATAAATTGACCGAATTTGGATTTCAAGGCCACTTAATAAGGGGAGTCAATCGTATAGTAATAGGGGCAGTAGGAGACCGGGCAGTGATAAATTCTCTGAATCTGGAGGTATTACCGGGTGTGGAAAAGGTAATACCAATAATACACCCCTTTAAGCTGGTAAGCCGGGAAGTGCGGGATGAGCAAACTACTATTAAAGTTGGAAATGCGGTTCTGGGGAGCAATAAACCGGTGGTAATAGCCGGTCCCTGTGCAGTGGAGAGCAGGGAGCAACTCATGACAGCGGCCCGCAGGGCAGCAGCAGCGGGAGCCAGCATTTTAAGGGGAGGAACATTTAAGCCCAGAACGTCCCCTTATAGCTTCCAAGGACTGGAGGAAGAGGGACTCAAGCTTATGTCACAAGCGGCGGCGGAAACGGGTTTAGCAACTGTAACGGAAATAGTCGACGAGTCCAGTCTGGAACTTGCCCTTAATTACGTGGATATGGTGCAGATAGGAGCCAGAAACATGCAAAATTTCAGGCTATTACAGGCCGTGGGGCGGTGTGGCAAGCCAGTTTTGTTAAAGAGGGGTTTTTCAGCTACAATAGAGGAGTGGTTGATGTCGGCCGAATATATTGTGTCTGAGGGTAATGCCGATGTGGTACTGTGTGAAAGGGGAATACGCACCTTCGAAAAATATACCCGTAACACACTGGATTTAAGCGCAGTTCCCCTTGTTAAGGGATTGACCCATTTACCGGTTATTGTTGATCCCAGTCATGCCACCGGAAAGAGGGAACTAGTGGTGCCTATGTCCTTGGCTGCTGTTGCTGCCGGAGCAGACGGCCTGATAATTGAGATGCATCCCGAGCCGCGCAGCGCCCTTTGTGACGGGCAGCAGTCTCTAACACCTGATGAATTGGATGCGTTGATGTTAAAGATAGTCAATTTATCCAATGTTCTTTCCGGTGTTGGGGCTTAATTTAGAGAATTGCGGGGGATCAATATGAAAACTTCCGACAAAAATGTATTACACATTGCATACCTTGGGCCGTCGGGTACCTTTTCCGAAGAAGCGGTTCATAAATATTTAAATGGTGGCAGAGCAAAATTAACAGCCTGTACCACCATGGAAGAAATATGCCGGGGTATTAAAGATTGCCGGTGGGATGAAGGAATGTTGCCCGTTGAAAATTCCACTGAGGGGGCTGTGGGGGAGGCAATGGATTTATTGGCAGCGGCGGACCTTGACCTTACAATACGGGGTGAAGTTCTGCTTCCCATTAGGCATTGTCTCCTGGCGCCCCCGGGGGTAACAATTGAGCAGATTGAATTAGTGGCCTCACACCCCCAAGCTATAGGTCAATGCCGTGTCTATCTTGAAAGAAACCTTTCCGGCGTTAATGTATTGGAGATGGCCAGTACAGCACATGCCGCCCGGGAAATTGCCCGGGAAAAACGACCCTGGGCTGTAATAGCTTCTGCTGCTGCGGCGGTTTATGGTCTTGATATTCTGGCCAGGGATATTAGTGACTGTAAGGAGAATATAACCAGGTTTTTGATACTGGGCAGGGAAGAGGCCGGTAATGCAAAAGAAAGCAAAACAACCATAGTTCTAACACTCAGTGATCGTCCCGGAGCATTGCATAGCATTCTTGGTGAATTTGCCGGGCGGGGAATAAATTTAACCCGTATTGAGTCACGTCCCAGTAAAAGAAGATTGGGAGAATATATTTTCTTTGTGGACTTTTCCGGCCATAAAAATCATCCTGAGATAATTGAGACTCTGGAAAAGGTAAAAGAAAAGTGTATTAGCTGTAGGGTTGCGGGCTCATACCCCGCCGCAACAGCCACTGCCCATGATTATTTGCCGGTGCAGTCCCTTGATGATTTACGCAGAAAAATAAACGTGGTTGACCGGGAAATACTTTATCTTTTAGCCCGCAGAATGACTTTATCAGATCAGGCGGCACGGTTTAAAGATATAAATAAAATAAGAGATTCTATTCGTGAAAAAGAAATATTGAACCGGCTTATGGAGGAAGCGGCTGATAGGGGACTTGACCCTATTTTTGTAAATACACTTTTTAAGATAATTTTAGACCATTCCGTTGCCCGTCAGAGGGAAATTACCTCGGGGCGGTTCGGAGCATCATTCTGCACTAGGGAATGAGTATATGACCATTAACCGGAATACCGTTGACTGTTTCCTCTCTGGGTGTGTATAAAGGTGATAGGGTTTGTCTGTATGTTTACTTTACAGTATCTTCTTTGCATTAACCCAGGGAAACTAGGTGGTGCAAGTGGTTCACAATGAGAAGGGTTTGAAATTGGTGAAAGCAGGCTTTACCTGCGCATCGGACATTCTTTTGGAAATTAGCCGGGTCATTAATTCTAATCTCGGGCTTGGTGATATTTTCAAAGTAGTACACGCTTATTTACCTTATCTCATTGATTTTGATATAGGGGGATACTACCTTAGTAATCGAAATAATTTTAGACTTCAACAGAGTTTGGCCCTGGAATACGAATACTTGTCACCATTGGGTGAAAAAAGTTCAAAGAATATTTTGCTGAATAAAATTGAATCAACATGCCGTCCCTGGATCTGCACCCAGTTCATGTCCCCCGGACAGTTAAAAAAACACACTTTTTTCCGGGATATTCTGGCCCCCAACGATATTCTTTATACAGAGGGTGCACCAATTCTTGTAAACGGAATGCTGGTGGGCAGTGTAAACATTGGGAGAAATGAAAAAAAAGGTGATTTCACACAGGAAGAATTAAACCGGTTGGAAATGGTGGCTAATATGTTGGCCACGGTTGTTCATGGATGCTCCAGGGCTTATTATTACCATGAGTTTCAATGCCCGATGGAGGAGTGTGACCCTACACCCGGTTTGGATGAAGCGGTAGTCAGTGATAATGCCGACCGGCAGGGTTGGATGCATATGTTGGGCAACATGACTACTGTTGTAGCCAGGGAGATCAGAAACCCGCTGGTTACAATGAAGATGGCTTTTTATTCACTGGCACGGAGCGTCCCCAGTGATCCCGGATTACAGCCTGATTTGGAGCAGATGGAGCAATCCCTGCACCGTATGAACAGGACTTTGGATTTTATGTTGAGTCTTTCCCGGGACTTGGAGTTAAATTTTGTTCAGGTTGATATCAACAGGCTGTTGGATGAAATTTTACAATTAATCAAGTCTACTTTGGACCCGGAAGTATTTATAGTAAGGGATTATGCTCCGGTTCCGCCTGTCATTATTGACAGAGAAAAAATGGTTGCTGTATTTAATAACATTATAGAAAACGCCATAGATGCCATGCCGGGGGGCGGGACTTTAAGAATAATTACCGTTAGCAGTGGAGATAAAGTTGGGGTCATTATTGAGGATAACGGTTTGGGTGTGGATCAAAATATGCGTCACCGGCTTTTTTCACCCTTTGTCAGTACCAAGCCAAAGGGAACCGGGTTGGGGTTAACAATTTGTAAGCGAATTGTTGAATCCCATGGAGGTAGCATTAGGGTAAGGAGTAATGTGGGTAAAGGAACTGCAGTTTATATAGATATGCCCATTCGGGAAGAATAAACAGTTTGCACTAAAAAACAAACCTCTACAAAGAGGTTTGTTTTTTAGTGCAACGTTTTTTTGTATTCCTTTAAGACATCGCTTGTGATTTCCTCCAGTTTTTGGGCTGCTTCTTCATCGATTAGTTCTTGAATTTTAAGCATTTGGTCAACAACATTACCGGTTAAGAAAATAGGAACGCCGGTTCGGACTGCCAGAGCAATTGCATCGCTGGGTCTCGCGTCAAGTAACAGCTTTTCGCTTTCCTTTAGCAAGTGAAGTTCGGCAAAAAAAGTATTATCCTTTAAATCCGATATTACTACTTTGGATATGGAGATGCCCATACTGTTACATAGGTTGAGCATTAGATCATGCGTTAGGGGACGGGAAACGTCATAGGCTCCCAAAGCGGAGGCTATGGAATGTGCCTCAAGCATTCCCACCCATATGGGTAGAACCCTTTCTCCGTTATCGTCGGTGAGAAGAATTATGGGACTGCCTGTTTCATCGTAAGCCAAGCCTTTTACAACAACATTTAACATGCCGTACACCTCCTGTCTTAATAAGCCATCCCTTCAGACCGGACTACAATTATATTGGGTGTTCGGCTTACGGGTAAATGCAAAAGGAATGGAATGATTATATAGTTAATGATATTCTACCAGTTTTCATATTATTGTCAAATCTGCATTTGTCTTAACGGTAAAATGCGGGAAGATGGAATAAGACAGTAATCTTATCCGCTATGGTTTGAAGATAAGACTTAAAAACCAGCCTATGATAGATGTAAATAACGCTCCCCAGAAAGCGCCGCCAAAGCCATAAACATGAAAACCCGGCACTAAGAGAGCCGCAAGTCCGAATGTAAGGGCATTTAAGACAAGTATGAAAAGACCTAGGGTAAGGATAGTAAAGGGCAGCGTAAAGAACATTAAAACGGGCCGAATAATGGTGTTTACAATGCCCAGTGAAAGCCCGGCAAACACTGCGGGGATAAATCCTTCTATACGAAAGCCTGCGACAAAAAAATCTGCCAGCACCAGGGCTAGGGCATTCAGTAAAATCATGGTAATCCAGTTCATTTTAACATCTCACCTTTGTGATTATTTAGCTATTTATTTTTATTTTATGCAGGTAAAGGATTCGTGCCACAATTTTCATAGTTATGAAAAGGGTATAAAGATTTCCATTGATTGTTCGAATATATTTTACACTAATAATGCACCATAATACCAGGTTTGAAAAAACAAATAAAAAACTTGGAGGTGCTTAAATGCTTCACGGCTGGACAGATTTTGAAAAGGGTGTAGAGGTAAAACCTTCTTTCGGAAATCAAGTAAGCATTACCTATAATGGTTTGCTGTCTAAATCGGGAGCAGAGGAAGTTTACCTGCACTGTGGTTTTAGTGATCCTAATAACTGGCGTGATGTTCAGACTGTGAGAATGGACCGTACAGCCCGGGGATGGGAAAAGACTATTCCCATGCGCAGCAATACTGCGGTGTTTTGCTTCAAGGACAGCGCACAAAACTGGGACAATAACAGTGGTCATAACTGGCTCATTCGTGAGTAATTTCCGACAAGCAAAATCCCGGTACATTTATGTACCGGGATTTTTAGTGCCACTTTCCCGGATGCTCATATTTCATGCTAATTTGAAGGAGATAAGGATAAAAATATAGAAAGTTAGGTGATTGCCGGCGGAAAATATTTATTGCAGGAGGTTTTTACATTGATTCATTCTTATCTGGAATACCAGCCCAAGATTAGTGACAGCGCATTCATTGCCCCCGGAGCACGTGTTATAGGTAGGGTGGAGTTGGGGGAAAATGTGGGAATATGGTACAACACGGTTGTTCGTGGGGACGTGGATATAGTTAAAATAGGACCCCGTACAAATATTCAGGATGCTTGTGTTTTGCATGAAGATAAAGGGGCTCCCCTTATTATAGGTGCGGGTGTTACAGTGGGGCATAAGGCCCTTTTACATGGTTGTACTATTGAAGACGGGGCATTCATAGGTATGGGGGCCATTATTCTAAGCCGTGCCAAAATAGGTGCCGGTGCATTGGTAGGGGCTGGTTCCCTGGTATTGCAAGACCAGGAAATCCCCCCGGGTATGCTCGCGCTGGGAAGCCCGGCAAAAGTTATAAGGGAATTGTCGGAAAAAGAAAAAGAAAGCTTTAGGGAGATGGCAGAGCGGTACATGCAAAGGGCAAGGGAGTACAAGGAATAATCTGTTTAGATTCTTTGAAGTAACACTCCGGCGTTTAACGCCGGAGTGTCGGGGTATGCTATTGTTTAGTGGCTATTATGTTGTAAGTGTTACCGTCATGGCTGCCCCTGGACTGGTAATCAAATCCATTAATGTCTAGTAATTCGAGAATATCATCTGCTTGGTGAGCGTCCGCTGATTCCATTATAATGGTCAAGTGTTCGTCCTTGCCGATTCTTGGAAGTGCCGATTTTACCCGGTTAAATGCCTCTCTGTCCATGGCCGGTCCAATATGAAGGTTGATATCACCTATAATTATCACCCCATTGATTTTTCTTTTAAGTTTCTCGTTTTCAGTACGGTTTTATGCTTAAAGCAAGTTTTAAATAGGATTAAATTTATTGAAGGTGGTATACGGCATCGTGGGAAAGCATTCATATTTAAAATGGTTTAAAGCGCGAGTAAAAAGGGCAATAACCGACTATAACATGATAACCAACGGGGACCGGGTGGTAATAGGTCTTTCCGGCGGTAAAGACAGTGCCGTGCTTTTGGATGTACTGGCAAGGGTTCGGCGTGAAGTGCCTGTTAATTATGATCTACACGCGGTTTTAATTCATATGGGCTGGCCTATGGATATTGATGTCCTGGAACATTTTTGCCTGGAGAGGGAAATTCCCTTTACTTGCAAGTATACAAATATTGGAGAAGTGGTATTTGAACACCGGAAGGATAAAAGCCCCTGTGCCATTTGCGCCAATCTGCGGCGGGGGGCGTTAAACAATACTGTCCGGGATCTTGGATATAACAAGTTGGCCCTGGGTCACCATTTGGATGACGTAATAGAGACCTTTTTTATGAGCCTTTTTTATACGGGCCAGTTTAAGACTTTTTCCCCTGTTACTTATATGGACCGGAGCGGTGTTACATTAATCCGTCCCCTTATTTACCACAGCGGCAAGACTGTGGAGAACTTCAGGGAGCGGTATGAATTGCCGGTGGTGAAAAACCCTTGTCCTGTGGCCGGTGAGACAAAGAGGAAGGAAATGGCAGAAATAATTGATTACCTGGGGGGCTTTTACCCTGATTTGCGGCATAATTTTGTAACGGCACTCCAGTCACTGGACCCCAAAAACCTCTGGCCTCCGGCCTTGAATAAGCGGAGACTGCCGCAACAGAATCCTCCCAAGGGAAGTTAAGCTATTTTTGCAGGGTGATAAGCTTCTTCAGTACCTTCAAATCTTCAGCGATAACACCTTTCAGTTTTCTGTTGTAAGTTATGGCCCCGGGGTGGTGAATGGGAAAAACCTTGGCCCTCCCGTAAAAAAAGAGTGTTCCGTGCCAGTGGGTAATGGATGCTTTTTTATCCTTTAAAAGCTGGCGCAAAGGTACATTACCAAGGGTTATTATCAGCTTGGGGTCGGTAATTTCCATCTCTCTTTTTAGATAATATGAACAGGCTTCCAGCTCAGAGGAGTAGGGGGCCCGGTTTTTTCTGCCCTGGAACCCCACAGTGGGGCGACACTTTACTGTGTTCGTTATGAACACGTCATTACGAGTTAGGTCAAGACTTTTTAAAAAGTCTTCAAAGTTACTGCCCGCCATGCCCACAAATGGCTGGCCAAGCTCAGTTTCCCTGGCTCCCGGTGCTTCCCCCACGAATGCAATATTGACCGGTTGTTCCGGGTAATGGCCTTTGACGATGGTGGTGGTGCCCCGGAGAGGACAGTCAATCCGGCAGTTAAGCAGTTCATCTTGGTAAAGCTTCTCCAATTGGTCTAACATTTCAGCATATCACCTCGTGCTAGTTTATACAGTTATATTACTTGGTTAAGTATTAAATTCCTTTGATTGGTAGGGTTAAAATGAGAATAATCTCTATTGTTCCTTCTTTCACAGAAATAATATTCTCCCTGGGCTTAGGTGCTTCGCTGGCCGGTGTAACCGAACACTGTGATTACCCGCCCGAGGCCCGGAAAATTAACAAAGTAGGTACCTTTGCTTTTCCGGATGTGGAGAAAATAATTTCCATGCGGCCGGATTTGGTTTGTGCCGACCCATTATTGCACAAAAATTATGTAGAGAAACTTACCGCCCGCGGGATAGAAGTTTATGCACCGTTTATGTACAAGGTGGATGATTTATTAAATAGTATGGAATATCTGGGGGACCTGTGTAATCAAAAGGAAACCGCGGTAAGATTAGTAACTTCACTAAAAGAAAGGTTGAAGAATATTCGGGGGGAAAACCACGGAAAAATACCGCCCCCGGGTTTTCCGGGTAATGAATGATGACCCGGTAATTACTCCAGGCCCCCTTTCCCTTCAATATGATGCCATCAGGCTTGCCGGCGGGGCGTTGATTCCTTTGGAGAATAAAGCATACGTTGAGGTTCCTTGGACGGATCTGGCAAATTTTGACCCGCAAATTTTGCTTTTGTGCGGCCGGCGGGAGGGAGAGCCCAAACGCCCCCGGTGTAAAGGTTGTGTATCCCGGAACCCCATGTGCCGGAGGCAAGTTGAAGACATAATTACTGGCAGGTGGACGGAAATAACTGCGGTTAAAAATGACAATATTTTCACCCTGTCCTGCCATATGTTATGTCGCCCGGGAGTGCGGCTGATCGATGGGATAGAGAGGCTGAACAAATACTTTATATAGAAACAAGAGGAAGCAGGGGGTCGGTTCTGGTGGATTCCAAACCGCCCCCCTGCTTCCTTTTGTTTATGTTTAAAAAATTTAATGGTGAGATGATAGATTAATTATCTTTAAAACGAATTAATAAGTGTAAGAGCTCTTACGAGAACAAAGCAAGGGAGGGTCAGGGTGGTAATTAATGACGATAACTTTTTGGAGCAGTTGCGAAATAGAGATGAAGATGCCCTTTACTATGTTATTGACATGTACGGGGGTCTTATAAAAAGCATTGTAAGCAAACACTTATATAACCTGCAGTTTATTCAGGAAGAATGTATAGATGACATTTTACTGGCCATTTGGGATAACATAGCTTCATTTTGCCCGGAAAAAAACTCTTTTAAAAATTGGGTCGGAGCTATTTAAAACCTTGAACAACATTCCTGTGGATTTCGACGATTACCAAGAAACAAAATTAACGGACCTGGAGAAAAAACAGATAAAAAAGCGGGTAACTAAAAAGTTTAAAACCAGGAAGCCCGGGTCCACCAAACGTATGATAGCGGTTGCAGCTGTTTTGGCGGTTTTAGCCTTTGGCTTTGTAGGTATAGCCCATAATCCCAGTGCTGTGGCTAACATCCCCCTGATAGGGGCTTCTTTGGAAAAATACATCGACTCCAGCCGCAAATCTCTGGAAGACTATAAAGTAGTGATCGGTAAAACTGTAGAAGATAAAGGTATCGAAATCGGGCTCAATGAGGTTATGTTGGATAATGGAAGGCTTGTCATCAGTAGTACTTTCAGATCGTCAACAGTAGATTTGGAAAGAGTCAGTATGTCGCCAACAGTTTATATTAACGGTAAAAAGGTGCTTATAGGTATGCACGGCAGTATGGAAAAGATAGATGATTCAACCTGTATATCTTATAAATCAGTGGACTTAGAAGGAATTAATATTGATAAGGTTCTAAACATTAAAATATCATACAATGATATGTTTTACACCGATACCGGAAAACCAGTCAGAGGCAATTGGGATAGCTTTGAATTTGCCGTCTCAGGTAAAAAATTGATGACAGAAACCAGAACGGTAAAAATTAACAAAAAATTAGTTTTCGCTGATGGACAAGAGATTACAGTGAGAGATTTGGTCATTTCTCCGTTTTCCACGACGCTAAATTATACTTCAGTAAATGGCCAGGAACACATTTCTTTTGAAATAGAAGACCAAAATGGTAACCGGCTGCGACCCAACAGGGCCCGTGTATTATCTAAAAACAGTTACAACAGGTTTGAAGAAAAGTCTATGGAAAATGCCGCCAAACTGACTATTATACCGGTACAGATGAATGTTAAAACAGGTACCTTTGAAACATTTGAAGACAAGGCATTTGAGGTAATAATAGATACCAGGGATAAATGATGCTGGAAGCGTAGAAAGCAGGGGCACGGTTCTGGTGTTTCCGAACCGTGCCCCTTGCTTTTCCCTGCTTCCCTTGTTTCTAAAGGGTTTTTGCCAGTTCTTTACGCGCTGTTTCAAAATCTCTGAGGGCATCAAGTACCGGCTGGGGAGAGGACATATCTACTCCTGCTTTTTTAAGCAGATTTATAGAGTAATCGGACCCGCCGGACTTTAAAAAGTCCTTATATCCTTCCAGGGCGGGCTTGCCCTCCAATTCTTCTCCGGCGAGGATTTTGCCGGCGATACTTATAGCTGCAGATACCCCGGTTGCATACTGGTATACATAAAAGGAACGGTAAAAATGAGGGATTCTTAACCACTCAAAGGTCAGTTCTTCGTCAACAACAAAATCCTTTCCATAATACATGTGGTATAACTCTTTGTACATTGACCGTAATGTTCCGGGGGTAATAGGCTTTTCATTTTCAACCATGTTGTGCGCCTGCATTTCAAAGTCGGCAAAAAATGTCTGGCGAAACAGTGTTGACCGCAGGCTGTCTAAATGCATGCTTAACAAGTGAGCTTTTTCTTGTGAGGATGTGACATGGTTCAATAAATAGTGATAAAGAATTGTTTCATTAACAGTTGAAGCGACTTCCGCGGTAAAAATGGTGTATTGAGCGTTGGCATACGGCTGGGTTGTATTACTGTAGTGGCTATGCATTACATGGCCCAATTCATGGGCCAAGGTAAATACATCATCCAGTGTACCGGAGAAGTTAAGCAAGCAATACGGATGTGAATCATAAATCCCCATAGCGTACGCGCCGGAGCGCTTGCCCTTTTGGGGATAAACATCAATCCAGCGCTCGTTGAAAGCTCTTTCCAGGGTTTCAATGTAATCGTCGCCCAGCACTGCCAGAGCTTTAAGAACCAGTTCTTTTGCCTCTTCAAATCGGTATGACTTATTTATGTTTTCAACCATTGGTACAAATAAGTCATAAAAGTGGATTTCATCCAGCCTTAAAGTCTTTTTTCGCAAGGAAATATAATCCTGTAGTACATTAACATTTTTACGTACGGTAGTAATCAAATTGTCGTATACTTCCGGCGGGATAAAACTGCCCGATAATGCCATATCCCTTGAGGACTTGTATTTCCTGGTCCTGGCCGTAAAGATATCGTGTTTTACCGATCCATAATAGGTTGAACAAATGGAATTCTGGTGGCTTGCGTAAGTGGACAGGAGTGCTTTGAAGTATCGTTCTCGCACTTGTCTGTCATAGGAGTTCAGACACCTAAGATAATTTGCTTCGTTAGCGGTGACGGGCTTGCCGTCTTCTCCTTCAACTTCCGGAAAAGAAAGGTCGTTGACGGTGATGTCGTCAAATACCTTTTTGAAGGAACTCCCCAAAGATGCCATTTTAGCCATTATCTCTTCCATTTCCTGGCTAAGGACATGTTCCTTTCTACAAAAGAGTTTCTCCAAGGAATGAGAATACGTGTCCAGTTCGGGTAATTCATTTTTATATCGTTCAAATGTTTCCGGGTCCATTTTTAAAAGCTCAGGCTCAAAGAAGGCTAACCTGTCACTTATGAGGGATGCCAAGGAGTCTATTCTCTCGTACATTTCTTTAGCTGTATCATTTGCCATATCTGTATCAAATTTTAAACGGGCATAACTATATGCTCTGGCCAGATTCATTGACAATTGGTCGTGGGCCCGGAGGGCGTTCAACAATTCTCCGGCGGAAGCAGTAATTTTACCGCTCATATTTACTGTTTTTTCACATAGTTTTTCAATGGTATCAATGTTCCTTTCCCAATCTTCCTTTGATGCGTAGATATGGGAAAGATCCCATGTATATTCTTCTCGGCTCATATTTTCCTCCTGAAAAAGTATGTTTTTTAATAGTTAAAGATTTAAAGTACCGGTGACAACAACCGGGCACTAGATTCTTTAAACTTTGTCCAGTAACCCCTTTTTGTCCATTCCTCGTAATCTATGAATTTACTGTCATTAATGTCCTGATTAAAGTCATCTTCCAATTTACTTACTATTTCCTGGTCATAAATAAGCGCGTTTACTTCAAAGTTTAAATTAAAACTACGCAGGTCCATGTTTGTTGTACCAACAGATGCCACTACTCCGTCAACCAGAAGCACTTTTGCATGCATGAAGCCTTTTTGATACTGGTAAACCTTGACTCCGGCTTCTAGAATCTCCTGGATATATGACATGGATGCCCAGAAAACAACTTTATGGTCCGGCTTGCATGGTAATATCAGCTTAACATCCACTCCGCTCAGCGCGGCGGTCTTCAGGGCCATTAATATACTCTCGTCGGGCACGAAATAAGGTGAGGCAATATGAACCGTCTTGTGGGCAGAGACAATTGCCGCAAAGTGAGATTGAAGAATACTTGCCCATTCGGAATCAGGTCCGCTGGTGGTTATCTGTATGGGTTGTGAACCGTAGTACGGTACCGGAGGAAAATACCTTGGTGACATTACCTTTTGTTTAGTTGCGAAATGCCAATCGTGCAGGAAAATTCTCTGTAAACAATATACTGCTTCCCCTTCCAGTTTCATATGAGTATCCCGCCAAAATCCCAGTTTGCCGTGACCCAAGTATTCGTCACCTATATTAAGTCCCCCTACAAAGCCCACAGTGCCGTCAACAATTATTATTTTACGGTGGTTTCGGTAATTTATTCTACTCCTTAAAAAGGGAAACTTTACGGGTAAATAAGGAGCTACTTCCGCTCCAGCCTGTATTAAGGGATCCAGGTAATCTTTTTTAAGTTTTCGTCCCCCGACCGCATCATAAAGTAACCTGACTTCAACGCCTTGCCGGGCCTTTTCAATCAACAGCTGTTGTATTTTACGTCCGATATTATCGGGCTTGATAATATAGTATTCCAGGTGAAGATGTTTACGGGCCCGGGAAATGGAATCAATTATGGCAGCAAAGGTTTCGGTACCGTTTGTTAATACCCAGGACTTATTATTTACTGTAAAAGGCGCGTCGGAATTGTTCAGAACCAGATTTACCAGTCTTTTATGTGAATAAATGCTTTCATGGACCTTATATTCCGGTTCTTGAAGCATTTTGAGCTGGTTCTGTATCACCGTGTCTAATTCCAGCACATCGCTGTCCTGCAGGTGGCGCCGAACTTTCCTTTTTTTACGCATGTTACGTCCCACTAAAATATAAAGGATAAAACCAATTACGGGAAAAAGAAGCAGCACAAGAAGCCAGGCGATTGTCCTGGAAGGGTTGCGGTTTTCCATAACTATTAGAACAGCGATTAATATGGTGGATAGCCCGAATATAATTGTTATGATTTCGGCTACAATTTTCCAAAAACCGGTTGCAGGCTCGTTACCCGAGTCTGCAACTGCACCTGCACTTACCATGGTTACCGCGGCGGATAAGAGGATTGCAACTATAATAAGGGTAAACACCGGTAAAACAAATTTGTCTAATTTCATAAGTATTAACCACCGAATAATTATTTCTTATATTATTATGTCGAAATTATTAGCGTGAATCAAGGAAATCACACATAAAAAACAAATAGGCCCGTAGTTTGGACCTATTTGTTTAGTTTTCCACCCCGTATATATTATTACCATTATGAAAATCATCGATATTTTTAATGTCCAAAACTTCCGGGTCATTAGTAATTTCAATTATGTGAGCCAAATGCTGGCTTATTTTTAGGTAAGCATTTATTAGATCCAAATGTATGGTACTGGTGTTTTCCGACTCACTAATACCCCGGCTCAACCTCTGTATGTGTGCTATTCTGGATCTAAACTCCAGATCCGTAATTTCTTCATACAAAGATAATGCAGTATGGGTCATTGCCGTGTCATTGGTAAGTATTACATTGTTGACCACATTGGCTAATTCATAAAGCTTTCTATGCAGGAGGTCCAATTCCCGTTTACCTGCCTCTGAAAATTCACTGTTATTTATTTTTTTGCTTTCTGCCAAATACAGAACATTTTTCTCAATTATATCACCTATGGTTTCCAATTCATTGACAGTGTTAATCAATCGCAAGCATTTGTTAAACTCCTTGCGTGACAGGGGATGTCTCAATACTTGGATGAGATATTGCCTTGTCTCTACGGTATGATGGTCTATCATATTTTCCATTTTAAGAATTGATTCAATTAAATTGGAGTCATATTTATCGAAGGTTGTTTTAGCGTCCCTGATCATTCGTACCGTGTTATCAGAAATAAACACAACTTCTTTTAAAGCCAGGCCCAGGGCAATGGACGGAGTGTCTATTAATGAATAATCCAGGTATTGTGGTTCTGCTTTCTGTTCCTTTTTTTCGGGTACTATTTTTTCCAAAAAAGCTGCAAAGTAAGAAGTAAAGGGCAAGAAGGCCAAAGCTATAACAATATTGAACAATGTGTGAGCATTCGCCACCTGAAATCCCGGGTCGGTTGTAACGGACTTTATAAGATTGGCAAAGGGTATAGTTAACGGAAGGAATACCAGAACCCCGGCTACTTTAAAAATAACGTGAGCGGTGGCTACCCGCTGTGCTTCTCTGGATGAACCGAGACTTGAAAGCACCGCGGTGAATGATGTTCCGATATTAGCTCCGTACATAAGATAAATTGCCGACATCAGGGGCAGTATTCCTTGAATAGCCAGTAGCATCATAATGCCTATGGTAGCTGCGCTGCTGTGAATGAGGAAAGTAAAGATGGCCGCGACAACGATGGCAAGTAATGGGTTATCACTCATTTGCAACAAAATATCCTTGAAGAATTGAGACTCCCTCAGGGGGTACATCCCTTCGGCCATTATCTTCAGCCCGAGGAATAATAAGCCAAACCCCAGTAATGCCTGACCGATTCTTTTGTACTTATCCCGCTTGGTGAAGAATATTATAGTGGCCCCTATTCCCACAATGGGGAGAGATATTTCCGTTACTTTAAGGGCAATAAGCTGTGCGGTAACTGTTGTACCTATATCCGCACCAAGGATTATTCCTAGTGTTTGTTTTAACGTAATAATAGATGCGCTGGTTAACCCCACCAGAATTACCGTGGTGGCGGTGCTGCTTTGAAACAACATGGTTACCAGGGCACCAACAATTAGACTTACAACTTTATTTTGAGTTAGCGAACTCAAAGCATTTCTTAACCTATGACCGGCTATTTTTTGCAAGCCTTCACTCATTATATGCATGCCGTATAATAAAAGGCCCATTCCGCCTATTACGGCTAAAATAATTTCGCTGGTCAACTTGACTCACCTCCCTTATTTACCATTTAACAAACTTATTTGCTGGCTAATAAACATTAAGCTCAATAAAAAGGCACCTTTTATTGTAACATAGAAGGAGATTGTTTGCCTATGTATAGAGGTTGGATTGTTGTTTTCAAAGGTTAACTAATTACAATTATGGTTGTGACAAATGTCACAACTTATTTTGAGAAATACTATTACAATGTGTTAATTTTGTCAATTTGATATAAAGAAGTCAGAAGATTAAAACAATAACCCCCTAAAGGTGGGGGTTATTGTTTTAATTGATTTTCCAACATTTCAGGTGAGGTTACTGGTGATTGACAAGCAAAATCTTCATAATGTGAGTTCCCGGTTAGCCTTGCCAGGTGTAACAGGTTTAGAGCCGCAACGGAATTTCCCGAGGGCATTGCTCCATCGTAAGCATCCATTGGACGCGCAAAAAGCTGTTCAGCATCCCTGCCGTAAAAAAAGAAGCCACCGTTATCCGGGTCATGGAAAAGGTCAATCATTTGCTCCGTAACCTCCATGGCCAGTTGGAGGTATACAGGTTTTAGGGTAGCTTCATAGAGCTCCAGCAAACCCCAGGCTAGGAATGAGTAATCGTCTAAATAGGCGTTATAAGCTGCTTCACCCTTACGGTAAAAAATGTTTCAACTGTTTTGTGTTCAATATTATAATCTTTTACAGCTATTTTTTTGTTTAGAAGTAAATATTTCTTTCCGTTTGTAAGGATAGCCCACTCAAACTTTGTGCGTTTTTCTAGGTATGAGAGTGTTTGCTCAATATGAATGTGATTGAGGTCGATGTTTCCTCTTTTTACTTCTACAATTAATTCTTCCTCATCATCGCCAAGTCCTGTAATACAAATATCAACAGCTTGACGACGCCTAACTGTTGGATGACTTTCCCGAACCATTTTTTCCTTCGGATAACCTAACGCAACTAATAATTCAACAACTATATTTTCACGAACGTTGGCTTCCAAGAGCATTTCCGAATCTGCATCATAGTAAGTAAAATAATCCCTAGCTTTATGAATAGTTTTAGTAAGTTCGTTGTCTTTCATTATGATCCCCCCATTGGTAAGCTTAATTTTTTACATTCGTTGAAATATGGCTCATTACTCTTTATAGCAAAGGAATTTTGGAATATAATAACGTTTGGCCCGTCCGTCTTACAATAGGGGTATTTATTGAGGGTTGTTGGAACACTTGAGGGAGTTAGGGTTTGGCGTTGGGTTGACGTTCTCGTTTTTTTAAAATTGTGTGTCAATTTTAACCCCTATCAGGGCGTCCTCTCTGGGAGACAATTGATCCCGTTTCTAAGCCATTTCCATATAACGGCAATCAAGCTAAAGTGCGTGCATAATAGAAAAATTAATACAGCCCAAATCCAAATATCCTGAAATGAAATCACCCCCAATGCTTTAAGAGAGCCCAGGTATGTAAGCATTATGACCACCCAGGTTGTTATATAGGAGAGAATACTCTTGCAAGGCATGTATTGTAGGAAAAGGTAATATGCCACGGGCCATAAAGTTAAGTCGGCGGTAACGGGTAATATGAGGTGTGAGTCTCTGAATGTCCACAGTCCAAGCCAATCCACCATTATGTAATGCTCTAAAAAGCGAATAATAATGCCCGTTATGATAACAGGGAAGAATTCCCGGGCCCGTTTTCTGTCCGCCAATAATGCAAAGATCAGTATGGCAAGGAAAGAGAATACCAATACTAGCATCAACAAATCTCCTTTAACTACGGGTTATTTTTATTTTAGGTGATAGACATGTATTTCGTGGTGCTTTCAGGTTTAGCCTGGATATGGTTTTATTTCAGTGCCGATAAAAAGCGTGTCCGCGAATTATATGGCGCTGTTGCATTCGCGACTTTACTGGGTCTAATGACTGATTTGATTATGGTGCATTACTCGCTTTGGTCTTACACAGGACTTCCCCAACCTTTATATACTATTCCCCTGCTTTTGGATTTTAGTGTATATCCTGTTGTTTCTTATTTGTTTGTGCAAAGGCTGCCCGCAGCCTGGAAAGATATTTTCAAAAGGGTTTTGGTTTGGATAATCTTTGCTGGGACTCTGGAATGGTTAACCCTGCAAGCAGGTTACATGCAGCATAAGCTTTGGTGGAATCTTGGACTGTCCGTGCTGGCGGATGTTATCATCTATGTTTCCATAGCCGCTGTCTATCGATTTTACAGCGCCGTTTACATAACCGGTAATCGTTTGCCCGGGCATCGTATTCCTTGGCCGTCTTCACACTCTCGTGTCATGATTAAGTCACATTAAATTTTTACCGCTGTGGGGGGTGTTAGATGTTTAATAAAGCGCTGCTGCCGGTAGATATTACGGAAACCGAGACAGAGATTGTGTCCAAGGCAGATTATATTAAACAGCTGGGAATCAAATATCTGCGGTTATTGCATGTCTCTTCACCGGGTGCGGGAAATAACGAAAAGATTATGGACAGGCTGAACAGTTTGGGTGTTTTGCTGCATTCTTTCGGTTACGGTATTACCGTGGAAGTGCGGGAAGGATATCCCCCAACGGAGATTTGCGGGGCGGCCACCGGCAGGGATATTGATTTAATATTCTTACCATGGAGGCGGAAAAGCAAAGCTTACCGGACTCTTTTGGGCAGTACAGCTCAAGAGGTGGTCCGGCTAACTGATCAACCGGTTTATGTATATAAAAGCTTTCCCCAAAATGGGAAACAGAACATTGATATTGTTCTTTACCCTACCGATTTGAAGGAGGCTGCAGCCAGGGTAGTGCCATATGTAAAGGCTTTCGGGGGACAGGCCTCAAAAATTGTACTCTTACATGTTGGCCGGCGAGCCGCTGACCCTGTATCTGAGGAAAAGAGGCAAAGGGAAGTAAAGGAGCGAATGGTTGAACTGGAAGGGATCTTTTCTTCCCGCTTTAAACACGTAGAAAGCCATTTTGGGGTGGGTATGCCCCATTCGAATATATTAAAGCAAGCTACAGAAAGTAAGGCCGATTTAATAATAACGGGTCGCTTTAGTAAAACCCCGCTTCACAAAATTATGGGTTCAACTTCCGTTAAAGTGGTGGATCACGCGCGATGCTCAATAACGGTTATCCCCTAATGGCATAGCCGGAGTTTTTGAAGGAGGTGGGTAATTTGAGCCGGGATGTTGTATTTAAGGTTTCTTTAATTATTGTTTTGCTGGTAGTGGTGCTCGGATTTAATGACCCCCAATTGCTGGACATGGTGTCCACAACTATTCATTCCAATATTATAACTCACTTTGGGTGGGCGTATATGCTCTCTGCTTTCTTATTCCTTGTTTTCAGTATTCTTTTAGCCTTTAGCCGGTATGGTGATATTAAACTGGGAAAGGATCATGAAAAGCCCCAATACAGTTATTTCGGTTGGTTCAGCATGCTATTTGCTGCAGGCATGGGTATTGGTCTTATCTTCTGGGGGGGTGCGGAACCCCTGAGCCATTATATGAATCCACCGGAACAGGTTGCCGGTGGATCCGGTGACGCTGCTTCCTTTGCCATGCGGTACAGCTTTTTCCATTGGGGACTACAACCCTGGGCAATATATATAGTAATGGGACTTTCCATTGCATATTTTTCCTTTAGACGGGGTATGCCACCTTTGATCAGTTCTTGTTTCTATCCTCTTCTTGGCCAACGAATAAACGGTTTAGCCGGTTATGTAATTGATATCTTAGCTGTTTTTGCCACCATATTTGGAATTGCCACGTCACTGGTATTAGGTGCTTTGCAGATTAATAGCGGCCTTGCACATGTTTTAAATTTACCTAATACCATAACGTCAACTCTTATCATTATTGCTCTGGTTACGGTGCTTTTTATGATCTCCAGCATTACCGGATTGGATAAGGGTATTCAGTTACTAAGCAAATCAAATATGCTGCTGGCTTTTGTACTGCTTTTCTTCATGTTGGTAATGGGGCCCACTTCTTATATTTTTAATGTGTTCACAAGTATCCTGGGTGAGTATGCCAACCGGTTTTTAGAGATGAGCCTGCAGGTTAACCCGTTTCAGGGTTATCAATGGACTAAATCTTGGACCCTTTTTTACTGGGCCTGGTGGATTGCCTGGTCTCCCTTTGTGGGGCTTTTTGTTGCTCGCATTTCCCGGGGGCGTACTATAAAGGAATTTGTCCTGGGTGCCCTGATAGCACCCACACTGTTAACTTTTTTATGGTTCAGCGTTTTTGGAGGGGCGGCCTTAAATTTGGAATTGCTGGAGGGTGCAAATGTAGCCGCTGCCGCTTTCCCCTTTACTATGGTCATGTTGCTAATGTGTTATAATCTTTTCCGTGCTTTATCCCAAGAGGAGGCGGACCTTTATTCTCATTTGAAATCCGATTAATCTGATAACCAGTCCGGGTATATCCCGGGCTGTTATTATGTCCTTTGGGACTCCTAAATGAAAAATTGTTATTCCTAGTTAACAAATATATTGATTTATTGATAGCCATTTGCTACAATTATTTAAAATTTTCTACAAAGTTCTGGCAATTAGTAAAATTACAACCAGGGAGGGCTTGTTTGTGAGACAACCTAACTATGAACCACTGTCACCACTAAGTTTCCTTGAAAGAAGTGCTTTCGTTTTTCCGGAAAAAGAGGCTGTAGTTTATAATGATTTTAGCTTGACTTATTCCCAGCTCAAGGAACGGGTGCAAAAGTTTGCTACGGCACTTAAGCAGCATGGAATAGAAAAAGGAGATAAGGTGGCTTTTCTGTGCCCGAACATACCACCGCTTCTGGAAGCCCATTATGCAGTTCCTCTTGTGGGTGGCATATTATTGACAATAAATATAAGATTATCCCCCCAAGAGATAGCTTATATCCTGGAACATTCCGAAAGTAAAATACTCTTTATTGATTCTGAGTTTGCCAATGCAATCAACCCTATCCTAAAGGATATTGGGGACATTAAGATAGTGAATATTTGTGATGTTAAACCCAAGGCCTTTGACGGGCCTGACTATGAAGAATTTATATCGGTTGAGCCCGAGGAGTTTTTCTTTGGTGTAGAGGACGAGCTTCAATACATAACTTTAAATTACACCAGTGGTACAACCGGTAAGTCCAAGGGGGTTTTGTATACCCACCGCAGTGCATACTTGAACGCCCTGGGAGAAATACTTGAATTTCAGTGCAATTCAAGAACCAGGTATCTTTGGACGCTACCCATGTTTCACTGTAACGGTTGGTGTTTTACGTGGGGGATAACTGCCGCCGGTGGAACCCATGTTTGTCTCAGAAAAGTCGTTCCCGAGGATATATACGCGCAGATAGAGAAGCAGGAAGTAACACACCTTTGCGCTGCGCCAATTGTACTCATCGGTATGGCTAATTATTCCGGAATTGATAAAGTAAATATGAAAAAGCATCTAAATATAATGACAGCAGGTGCTCCACCTTCTCCTACGGTTATAAAACAAATGGAGGCAATTGGATGCACCGTGACCCAGACTTATGGTTTGACAGAAGTTTACGGCCCGCACAGTATATGTGAATGGAAAGAAGAATGGGATTCCCTGGATGTGGACGAGAGGGCAAAAATTAAGGCCCGCCAAGGGGTTCCGTATATTACATCGGTTTTCATGAATGTAGTGGATCCCAATACCATGGAACCCGTACCCCATAACGGAGAAACCGTGGGAGAAATTGTTATGAGGGGAAATAATGTGATGGCCGGGTATTACAAACAGCCCGAAGAGACAGAGCAAGTATTTCGCGGCGGGTGGTTCCACAGTGGCGACTTGGCCGTAACCCATCCTAACGGTTATGTAGAGATTAAAGACAGGATGAAAGACATAATTATCAGTGGCGGTGAGAATATATCCACCGTGGAGGTGGAGAATGTTCTTTACCAGCATCCGGATATTCTGGAGGTTGCGGTGGTGTCCAAGCCCCATGAAAAATGGGGAGAGGTCCCCAAAGCCTTTGTAACATTGAAGGAGGGGGCTAATCCTTCCAAGGATGAAATTATTGAGTTTTGCAGAGAGAGAATTGCCAGGTTCAAAGTACCCAAGGATATTGAATTCGGTGAGTTACCGAAAACCTCAACGGGAAAAATTCAAAAGTTTAAGCTTCGTGCCAAGGAATGGGGAGACAGGGATAAAAAGGTGAACTGATTAAAAGGGGCTGCCTCAAGGAGCGGGGCAGCCCTTACTCTTTTTTTTAACGGTTGCTATATATTCTTTCCAATTTCCCCCGCTTACCAATATACCCCTTTCAGATATTTGCTTAATTTTATGCTCCGGACAGACATAAGTAAGGGCACGAACTTTCCAGGCCAGGTCCGGTAAATGAACAACCCTTTCCACCCTTTCATAAAGGTTTTCGGGGTGCCCCGGACCGAAAAAATCCTCTAACTCGTCTAGAATTCCCAGTGCCGAGGAGTTATCATATATTTTCATGGCCTGTCCGTGAACGACATTACCGGTGTCGGGCACGAGCATTGGGTAGCCTTCGGGTAGATGGTACAGCTCACCGCTGCTAGTTGCTCTCAGGCATTGTAATATGTAATTCTGTATTAAATGATGATTGACCATTTCCCGCATAAGGGTGCCGTATACAAAGACCCAGGGCATATTAACACTCCCTTTCTAATCCTTAATATTATAAATAGATATCCTTAAATCCTTTAATACAGGGATTAATTTTGACATATTATCTGACCTTGCAGTTGACAAGACAGCTGTAATGTCAGATAATTAAGGCAAATTGATATTTAGGGAGTAGGTGCAGATTTGCAGTACATAGAAGTTGATCATATTGTAGTGGGGTCCGGGGTGGCGGGAATGTCTTGTGCACTGGAGGCTGCCAAATCAGGTTCGGTTGCCCTGTTGACAAAGGAAAAACTATTAGGTGGGAATACCCCATTAGCCCAGGGGGGTATTGCAGCGGCGCTGGGTGCTAATGACAGCCACAATCTGCATATTCAAGACACCCTGCGGGCAGGTGCGGGAAAGTGTGACCCCGCTGCGGTGGAGATATTGGTAAAAGAAGGGACGGAAAGGGTTCGGGAGCTTCTCCGAATGGGCTTTCCCTGTGATATGACAGAGACGGGTCTGCCGTTACTGGGTCGTGAGGGAGCACACTCCATTCCCAGGGTGATTTCAGCCCGGGGGGACGGTTCAGGTAAAGCCCTGGCGGAAACTCTGGCCGGGGAAATTGAAGGACATAGAAATATTACCTTGTATGAACGGACTTTCGTTTTTGATTTATTGGTATGGGAAAGAATGTGCCAGGGTTTAATTGCATATAACCTCGATACAGGTGTCCCCTTGGTCATTGTCGGCCGGAGTGTGGTACTTGCTACAGGAGGATGTGGCCAAATATTTCTTTGTACAACTAATAATATTCATTGTACCGGAGACGGGTTGGCCCTGGCTTACCGGGCCGGGGCGGTTTTAGAAAACATGGAATTTGTTCAGTTTCACCCTACAACCTTAAATGTCAGTGAGAACCCCATGTTTCTTATATCCGAGGCAGTACGGGGCAAGGGAGCTGTCCTGGTAAACAGTAAGGGTGAGCGGTTTATGAAGCAGTATCATCCTTTGGCGGAATTGGCTCCGCGGGATGTTGTGGCTAGGGGCATTGCCTGGGAAATAAATGCCGGTGAACAGGTATTCCTGGATGTTTCCTCTCTGGGAGAGGAATTTCCCCGTAGATTTCCTTCCATCTTTTCCGGTTGTATAGAGCATGGAATTTTTCCACCCCACGATCCAATTCCTGTAGTCCCAGCTGCTCATTTTTTAATGGGCGGCGTCAAGTCGGATTTGGACGGTAGGACCACCCTTGCAGGCCTTTATGTTTGCGGAGAGGTTGCCAGTACGGGAGTGCATGGAGCTAATCGTTTGGCCAGTAATTCCCTTTTGGAGGGGTTGGTCTTTGGGTACCGGGTTGGCCGGGCAGTGGCAAAGGAAAAATCTTTGCCGAAAGGATTTTCCCCCGGTGAAATTGACAAAGCTTTATCTTCGCAAATATTGTCCCACTATCTCAATGCTAAAAAGGGTGCTCATTTTTGGGATCCTTCTCTTTTTAAAGAATTGCGTCAATTGATGTGGTTTAACGTGGGAATAATTCGAACCGGTGAAGGGCTTGCCCATGCTGTTAAACGCTTGAACGAAATGGCCAATTCTATACCCGCGCAGAAAGATTACATTTTGCGAAATATGGTTACGGTGGCCTGCCTAATAGCTAAGAGTGCAGTTGCTCGTAAAGAAAGCCGGGGAAGCCATTATCGTGCAGACTTTCCGGGAGCCCGTGGAAATCAAGGTAATCTGCGCGATGTGTGTACCCTCTAATTACTTATCTAATTATTAACCGGAAGGGTGAAGTTTTTTGTTGGTTAACAAAATTGTAAAAAGGGCTTTGGAAGAAGATTTGGGTCGTGGTGATATTACAAGTGAATTTATTGTTCCACCGTATAAAAATACCGAGGGTTTTTTTCTAAGCAAGTCCCAAGGTGTTTTGGCAGGAATTCCTTATGTTCGGGCAGCCTTCCGGTTGCTGGACGGGGACATTGAACTGGAGCCCTTTGTGCTTGACGGAGGGGCCGTAACAAAGGGAACCGTCATTGCCCGGGTTAGTGGAAATGCCCGAAACATATTGGCGGCTGAGAGGGTGGCACTCAATTTTATGCAGCGGTTATCCGGCATTGCCACTGCTACCGCGGCGGCTGTTGATGCAGTAAAAACTTACGGGACAAAGATAACCGATACTCGTAAAACAACCCCCGGACTTCGCGCGGCAGAGAAATATGCAGTAAGGGTGGGAGGGGGAAGCAACCACCGGCTGGGGCTGGATGATGCCGTATTAATAAAGGACAATCATATTATTCTGGCAGGGGGAATTAAGAGGGCAGTACATCTTGCAAAGCAAAATGCCGGTCATTTAGTAAAAATAGAGGTTGAGGCGGAAACACTGGAACAGGTCCGGGAAGCTGTGGAATCCGGTGCAGATGTTATCATGCTGGATAACATGACATTGGATGAAATGAGGGAAGCTGTAAATTTGGTGTGTGGAAAGGTAATAATTGAAGCTTCAGGTGGAGTAACACCGGATATGGTTGCCTCTGTTGCCGCAACCGGGGTGGATGTAATTTCACTGGGTTGGATCACGCACTCTGCGCAGTCGCTGGATATTAGCCTGGAGCTCGGACCGAAGAACAGGGGGAGTTAAGATGCGCGAAGAAATAAAAATGCACAGTGATTGCAGCGAACAAATATATACCCGCTTATCCGAAGAAGAAATAATGGACCGGATTAATAAGGCTAAAAGCAAACTGGGTTCAAAACTCCTGTTATTGGGACACCATTATCAGCATGACAGTGTAATTCAATTTGCAGACCTTACAGGAGATTCCTTTTTATTGGCACGCCGGGCGGCGGAGTGTAAAGAAGCGCTTTATATCATTTTTCTCGGTGTGAATTTTATGGCCGAAACCGCAGATATTGTTACCGGTCCGGAACAAAAGGTGATGATACCGGAACCGGACGCGGGATGCATTATGGCTGATATGGCCCCGGTAGATCAGGTGCGTGACTGCTGGAGGAAGGTGAACAAATACTTTTCGGGGGAAATTATACCTATAACTTATGTAAATTCGTCCGCGGAAGTTAAGGCCTTTTGCGGTGAAAATAGGGGAGCCACTTGTACTTCATCCAGCGCTGAAGCGGTTTTCAGGTGGGCATTAAATCAGGGCGGAAGGATTTTGTTTTTCCCGGATGAACACCTGGGACGTAATACAGGCATGAAACTGGGCATCAGCCCGGGGGAAATGGCAATATGGGATCGGTACAGAGGGCGGCTCACCGGTTCCGATAATCCCCGTCTCATTTTGTGGAACGGTTATTGCCCGGTGCACCAGGAATTTAGCCCGAAAAGGGTGCGGGAAATAAGGGATGAGTACCCCGGCATAAAGGTGGTAGTCCATCCCGAATGCCCCTGTCAAACTGTGGCTGAATCAGATGAAAGCGGTTCAACGGAACATATTATAAAATGTGTGCGTAATTCCCCCCCTGGTTCCCTTTGGGCTGTGGGCACGGAGGTGAATCTGGTGCAAAGGCTTGCCGGGGAGTGTCGTGATAGGACTGTTCTTTCCTTGGACCAAACAATAAGCCCTTGCCGGGATATGATGAAAATTAATAATGCAAAACTGTTGTGGTGTTTGGAGAACCTTTTAATAGGTAAAATAAAAAACCGGGTGAAGGTGTATCCGGAGGTTGCAGGATGGGCAAAGGTGGCTCTTCAGAGAATGCTTTCTATAGGGTGATGTAAAATGAGTATACACCGGAGGGAAAAGATTATTCAAATTTTGTCCGGTAGTTCAGGGGCAATTAGTGGTTCCGAGCTGGCTAAGGGGTTGGGGGTAAGCCGGCAGGTTATTGTGCAAGATGTGGCTATTTTGAGGGCAAAGGGATATGATGTAATGGCAACTCCCCAGGGATACCTTTTGCCGGACAGAGCCGCGGTTTCGAAAACAGCTGTATTGGCTGTGAGACATAATCCATGGGAAACAAGGGATGAATTAAACATTTTAGTGGATCACGGTCTCAAAGTTCTTGATGTTTTGGTGGAGCACCCGCTATACGGGGAGTTGAGGGGATACTTAATGTTGGAGTCAAGGCTTGATGTGAAAAGATTCGTGGAAAGGGTTGAAGAGGAGTCCGCTTCCCTGCTTTCGTCACTCACCAATGGAGTACACCTGCATACTGTGGAATACCGCAACCGCGAGGATTTGGAGGGGGCAAGGCGAGCTTTACAGGAAATGGGTTTTTCGGCCGGGGATTGATATCAACTCCCGGGTGGTATTTTTAACCCCTGCTTCTCAAATTGCCGCAGGGCTTCATTTTTAATGTCATATTGTGCTTAAATATAATCTGCCCGTTGGACTCACTAAGAAAAGGGTGCTATAATAGCACAAAAATACCCCCGGCTTCATGGGGGTATTTTATTTAAAATCCCTATCCAATATATTTTAAACTTAGGGGGGAGGTTCCTGTTTTGAAATATTTGACTCCTTGCAGTCAGGGTTGCCCGGTAAATACCGACATACCAGGTTATATTGATGCCATAATAAGGGAGGACTATTTAAGTGCCTACAGGATAATAAAAAATAATAATCCTTTCCCGTCAGTATGTGCCTGGATTTGTCCTCATCCCTGTGAAGATCGCTGCCGTCGTACGCAGGTGGATGAGCCGGTAAACATAAGGGCACTCAAAAGATTTGCCGTGGAACTGGGAAGGAAAAGAGAAGTTCAAAATAAATATTCGGAGGGTAAGACAGGTAATATTCCCGGTGGTGATGTTGCCATTATCGGGTCGGGCCCCTCAGGACTTACTGCCGCCCATGATTTAGTGCGGAGAGGGTTTTCCGTTACCGTGTTTGAACGGCACAGTAAACCGGGAGGGCATTTCGCTGTGTCCCTGCCCCTTTTTCGTCTCCCCCGGAGTGTCTTATTTGATGATATAAATGAAATCCAAAAGAGCGGTGTGGATATGCTTTGCGAGGTGGAAATCGGAAAGGAAGTAAGTATTGATGAACTACGGGCTCGCTATAAAGCTGTAATACTTGCCGTGGGCCTGCAAAGGAGTAAAATGCTGCCCATTCCCGGTGGTGATCATCCCGCCGTTTTACTTGCACTGCCATTCCTGCAAAATGCCAATGGAGGAACCCCCTTGGCCACCGGCCGGAGGGTTATTGTGATCGGTGGCGGAGATGTGGCCATGGATGTTGCCCGGACAGCTATACGCCAGGGGGCTCAAGAAGTTAAGATAGTGTGCCTGGAATCATTGGAGGAAATGCCCGCCCACGATTGGGAGGTGCAGGAGGCCCGGGAAGAAGGGGTAGCCTTTCATACAGGTCTTGGACCTCTAGAAGTAATTACCCGGGAAAACGGGCAGATTGAGGGTTTGAAGGTGCAAAGGGTAGTGCGGGTGTTTGATGAGAAGGGGTGTTTTAGCCCGCAGTTCGATGCCCGTAAAACTGAAACCCTTGCTGCGGACACTATTATTATATCAGTGGGGCAGGCACCTTTGTTGGACTGGGCTCGCCACCGGTTGGAGCTGGACGGCAAAGGAAATCTACTGGTGGATAGGGATACTCTCTCCGTCGGTGTAGATGGCTTTTTTGCTTGTGGAGAGGTGGCGCAGGGGCCGGGAGCGGCCATTTCCGCCATACAATCGGGACATAGAGTGGCTGATAGTGTTGCCGCTTATCTGTTAAAGGGTAAGGTATTCTCACAAGATGAGCCCGTGGGTTTAATTGGTGAACTTGATACCGGTGTCGTTAATAAAATTATAAGGAATAAACGCAAGGAACTAAACCGGGTGGATCCCGCGGACAGGATAAAAAACTTCGCTACATTTGAGAAGGGTTTCTGCCGGGAAGAAGGATTGACTGAGGCTGGTAGGTGTCTGCGTTGCGGTCTGGGCGCACAAGTTGATATTTCCCGGTGTATAGGGTGTCTAACCTGCCAGCGTGTATGCCCGTACGGAGTGCCTGCTGTTGTGAGCCGGGCCCGGATTTCAGCCGATGCCTGCCAGTCCTGTGGTATATGCGCCGCAGCTTGCCCCGCGGGTGCCATAACTATATTGGGTATTAACGATTTTCAAAGCCGGGACAATTTACTAATTAGGATATATGTTTGCCGAAAGAGCGTGGGCCGGAGCATTGTGCCTACTGAAGTGGCAAATGATCCGGTATTTAGTAATTCACTGGTTAATGTGTTACCCTGTGCAGGCTCTTTACGAAAAGATGTTATACTTGCAGATTTCGAGGGGGGTACACAGGGGGTGGCTTTGATTTTTTGCGGGGATGGTTGTTCCGCATTAAGTACGCATTCTTCAGCCGGGGGTGCTGAAGTTAAAGGTGCCAAAGGGCTAATTAGTGATATCGGTTTGGGCGCCGGTCGTCTGGAGTTTATTGTTGCAGATGGTAAAGAATCTTTAATGGCTAGTCTAACTGCTTTTGTCAAAAGGGTTTCGGCAATGGGCCCTCTGTGGTAAACTAATAACATTTAATGTTTTGGGGAAGTAAGTTTCTTTATGTAGATTGTCAGGCCAAGGATGTGAGGAACTGTGACCCGAAAAAGGGGAACACCTTATGCGATGGGACAAGCTGTCATTATGGTGGCGGTATTGGTATTGTTCTATACTTATTTTTATTATGCATACTACACTGCCGGTCATCATCTTTTAGGTCCCTTATCCATACCAATATGGATTTCCAATATGTTACTGTGTTTGATGACGGTGTCAGCTGGTATTCTAATTGAGTTAAGCCGGTTTTGGGGCTGGATAATTCAGTATCGTTTCAAGCAAGAATTACTGATAATTCAAGGTATTCCCGCCGGGATTCTTGGGCTCGTCCCTGCTCCGGTGTGGACAAAATATTTCGGTACGGAATATCCCTTCAACTTTTTAGCTGATCCGGCGGTGTCCGGGGCATCCGGAGTCTGGTTCGGTATAATTATTTTACGATCATTTACGGAAAGGAAAAGGCTTAAAGAAGAGGAGTTGTCGGAAAATAGGGAACGTGGAAGTTGAAGTAAATGCGGTGGCCGAAAGGCCACCGCATTTTAGCTTTGCCATCTAAAAAAAATAATTCAAGAACAAATGGAAAAAGAAGGGAATGGAAAAGATTTGGCGAAGCCATAAATAAATTCCATAAGAGGGAGGTAGTGGAGGTTATTGCTTTTTAATCGTTATCGGGAAGTAACCAACCGGTGTCTTGAGCTAGGAGGCAAAATGGAGTCACTTTCAAATGAGGAAGCAGCAGAACTTCGCCGTCTTTTGGAAGAACAAGCTTGGTTGTCCAAGACCATCTCCCGGCAGACCAAGGGTGCATTGGAGGGTGTAAGACAGAGCTTAGGGCGAATTGAGCAATGGGTGAATGAGGCATTGGTTCAAGTGGAAAAAGCCCTTGATAACAGGGGAATTCCCTCGGATGTCTTAGCCCTTGAAGATATTATGGAAAAAGCTGTTTCACTGAAGGATAAAGCAAGGAGTCTGGCTTGGGATGATGGTATTGAAGAGGGAAAAACAGCCCTCGGGGAACCGGTAAATAACGGGGGGGAATACCCTTATGCGGCAGATATCCGTATTGATATGTCAGAAAAGAAAGATGATCAAGAGAAAAAATCAATCGAGGAAATAAATGCCTGGGGCCGGGAAGTAGCTGTTACTTCTCCGGAAATCAATCTTCCTGCCAATAATATTACTCTTGAATCAACACCGGTTGGAAGTAAAGATCGCAAACAAGTCAATGAATGGGACAACCGCCGTTTTAACAAGTGGCAATCCAGGAACAATAAGGAAAAATCCCTTGGATCGGACTCTGAAAAACACGTTGCAAAGGAAGAGGCTCAACAAGGGGCGGATAGGCATTTATCCTCTTGCAAATTAAAGTGGAGTGCCGTTCAGTCTCCGGGGCCCATGACTTATAAACTTTCCCAGGACGTTGTGGCCAGCCTGGAAAGGAAATTATCGCCTGAATTGCTGCCAAAATCGGCGGGGACAGAGGGTAACACCATAGAAATGAAAAAATCTGATATAAAGAAGGAAAGAAAAAAGACAAAGAAAAAAAAGAAATAAATACCAACCCCGGAGGACAAGGGTGGCTACCGTGTCCTCCGGGGTTGGTTAAGCATACTTGGAATGTTTATGATGTTCTTAACATTTTTTTAACATATAATGTCATGTGCATTACAGAACTTGCGGGCAAACTATGGCAGAATGTTTAAAGTAAAGTTTTGACCCGGAGGTGATTAAATTGGCACAAGCAAAAAGTAGTAAACAAAAACAGTTATGCAGGCAGTGCAGAAATTGTATCTACCAGTGGGCCGAGAGCTGCCCGGGGCTGGTGCATTTTAGCCGCCATGAATGCTGTAATGTAATTTCCAATTAGTTTGCCTGCTCAATAATGTTATTTGAAAATGATATTTCAGGTTTCCATACCAGTTTGGCCCTATTATTGCCCACGCAGTAATAAACACCGGAATGATGGTAAACGAACCAAATACCGAAAAATTCTCCATCCCCCCGCTTAAATAAGCGATGCATAACTTTCTTGGTGGTTATATACGGGCGGGGAACGTGGGAGGAAGATTCCTTAACTAAAACGTCATAAATTTGGGCATGAAGGTCTCTGCTGAACAAGTATTGTTCCGGCATGGAAGGTGCCAAAACCCTTCCAAAGGTATCCCATAGTTCGCGCCCGTGTATAAGCCTTCGACCGTTTGCGTAAAACCATTTCCATCCCTGTTTGTTGCAGTAGCGTACTGCTTCTTTAAAAATAAAATATCCCGATTTGAGAACTTTGTTTTCCAGGGCATCGATTATTTTATCATTAAGTATATAAACTCGCAAAATTTCCCCTCCCCGGAAATAATGTGTATTAAGTGGACAGTGTCTACCTTTTCCTAAATAAGTGCAAAAAAGATGCCTATTGCGAGTGTAAACGCCGGCAACACTTACATTGTCAGGATTCATTAAGCAGTGCCCTTCAGGCAAGAATTGGATTTAAAGGGTGTTCAGATGTAAACATATCCCCGGGGAGGGGATTTGTGCAATTTTTAGAAATTATATATGATATTTTGAATTTACAGAAAATTAACGCCAAACTTGCTACGTCAGCTGTCATTCCTTTGAAGTTTTTCTTCCAGTAGTTCTCCGCCTACTCCAACCTCTTCCGGGTTAGTGCTCCTCAAGTAAACCACAAAGGCCGACTCTTCAATACCCGTTAACTCACTGGCAGTTTTAGTAAAGACTTTGATCAATTCCTTTTTTTTGTCCCTTTCCAGATGGGGTCCGTAAAAAAATATTGTTGGCAAGAAAATCCCTCCTTATAGATACTTGCTGGTCCCAGTGCTGTTTTTCTACATCAAATACCCCATGTCCTTCTCTTATCTTTGGAATGTTTTTTATACAGGTTTGTGGTGCATACTTTATACTAATATTATACAATAAGGAGGAGAAAAATGTCCCGTGATATCATTATTATGGGTATTATGGTGGATAACAGGTCGACTCACGGGCCTGAGGTACAGGAGGTTCTTACCCGTTACAGGTCTTCAATATTATGTCGGGCCGGAATTCCCGATCCTACCAGGGAAAGGGGAATAATATCACTTACCATGCAGGCAGACGAAAAAACACGACAATCACTACAACAAGATTTACAAAAGGTACCCGGTGTAAAGGTAAACTCGATACCATTGGGTGATCCTCTATAGTGAGACTTAGGCTCTTTTAAAGGGCCTTTTTTCGTGATAAATGGAATTTTAATTGCGGAAGGCTTTTTGCTTGTGCCGCAGAATTATTAAATAAGGTTTATTATCGAAAGAGTAAAAAGAGGGTGGCGAGATGAAGGAACATATAAAGGGCGCATTATACGGTGCCGCAATCGGGGATGCCCTGGGATGTCCCGTGGAGTACATGAATAAAGAAGAAATAAAGAGCAAATATGGCACCTTGAGGGATATGGTAGGAGGGGGAAGGCATAATTTAGAGCCCGGAGAGTTTACCGATGATACGCATATGCTATTACATGTTGCTGAGGGAATTTTGGCTAATCCCATGTTTCCCGTGGATGAGATCGGGCGACGGTTTCTAGCATGGTACAGGGAGCAGCCCGGTTATGTGGGGCATACCACGGCACTCGCCTTTAAGAATTATTTGCAGGTGGGGGATTGGAAAACAGCAGCCAGGGCAACCGCAACAGCAATTAATAAAATGGATAGTAACGGTGGTCTAATGCGTACCCTTGCGGTTACTTTTGGGTATCATAAAGATTTAAATTTAATGGCATACTGGTCCAAGGAAATTGCCAGTATGACTCATTATAGTGAAGAAGGAGCGGCGTGTTGCATTTTTTATAATCATCTGGTTTATTTGGCTGCACAGAGGTCCATGCCCAAGAGGGAAATGGTTACAAAGAGTTTGCAATTTACCGATGAGCAGTGTAAAAAGTACGATATACATCCTTCAGATTTCTTCTGGTTTATTGTTAAATCTGTTCAGCCGGGGGCAGAGGAGTTGCTACCAAAGGGAAATGCCCTATATACTTTGGGCACAGCGGTACAATGTTTTTTAAAGGAAGATTCCTTTGAAGATGTATTGGTTTGTGCAATAAACCGTGGTGAAGATGCTGATACAGCAGGCACCGTGACCGGAGGCCTCGCCGGTGCTTACTACGGATTTAGCTGTATTCCCGGCCGGTGGGTAAGCCAGTTAAAGGATAAAGATAGATTGGATAAAATTGCCCACGGGTTAACATGCATGGAATAATTGAAAATTATTAGATTACCACCTGTTGAATTGCCCTTTTAAGAAGGGTAATTTTTTTTCATAAGGGGTACAATTAAGAAATATTATAAATTAAGAAAATTATCGCCAGTAACTTGACATAAAAGAGCTATTGTAATAATAATGTAATAAATAAGAATGGTTCCTAATTGGGTGGTGATTGGTATGAAGGAAGCCCAGTTATTACAGCAATTAAGAAACAACGGATATAAAATTACTCCTCAACGACAGGAAATAATCCGGGTACTGGCAGAGAAGGATGGACATCAGAGCGCGGAAGAGATTCATAAACAGATCTGCTCCCATTATCCCGGTATGGGCTTGGATACGGTATACCGCAACCTGGGACTGCTGCGGAGGTTAAATATTGTCAATAAAATGAATTATGGTGGTAAAAACAGGTATGAACTTAACAGGGAAGGGGATAGTCATCCTCATTACTTGATTTGTTTGGAATGCGGTGAATCGCAGAAATTTGATTTTTGCCCGTTGGATTGCTTGGATTGGGATAAGATGCCTCAAAAGAGCTTTAAAGTAGAAAAACATCGTTTTGAAATTTTCGGTTATTGTTCACACTGTATTGAGGCAAAAAAGTTAAAGGGGGAGCGGAAAAATGGCATCAAAGAGATTTAAATATACCATTATCCCGGTTTTAATCTGTCTTCTGATTTTAATGTCAGGTTGTGGTATAAACTCCGGTGATGGAGATAATGGGAATAATACCCGGGAGAATGGAAAATTGAAAATATTTACTACCATATACCCGGTTTATTTTTTTACTTCTAGCATTGCAGCAGATAAAGGGGAGGTTATTAATCTGGTTCCGGCCGGGGGTGAAGCTCATCATTGGGAGCCTTCTCCAAAGGATGTAGTAGAAATGAACCATGCCGATGCCGTTATTTTTAGCGGTGCCGGAATGGAAGCATGGATAGATGATATTTTGACCGGGTTGAACGAGGGTGTAAAGGCAGTGGATTGCAGTGAAAACATCGAGTTGTTGAGTGTTGGAGGTTCCCAACACCTAGACGGTACCCATGAGGCCAGTGTTGACCCCCATATATGGATGGACCCGGTTAACGCCACGGTAATGGTGGAAAATATAACAAAAGCCCTTTGTGAGCTTGACCCGGAAAATGCTCAGGTGTTTAAGCAGCGGGGAGATGCTTTAATCAAGAGATTAACGGATCTTGATGAGGAATTCAGAAAAACTCTACAAGGACTAAATTCCAAAAAGATGGTGGTATCCCATGCTGCATTTGGGTATATGGCCAAGCGCTACGGGCTTGAGCAAATTTCGGTAAGGGGGATTTCGCCGGAAGTGGAACCGGGTCCCGCCCGGTTAGCGGAAATAATAGATACTATTCGGCAGAACGATATAAAATGTATCTTTGTGGAGTCCCTGGTGAGTCCCAAAATCAGTGAGACAATTGCCGGTGAAACGGGCGTAAAAACACTTGTTTTGTATACATTAGGGGGTATTTCCAAAGAAGATGAACAGAGCGGAGAGGATTACTTTTCCTTGATGCAAAAAAATCTGGCCCATTTGCGGGAGGGATTGGGGGGATAAGATGAACAAAGATTCCATTGTAGAAATGCGGAATGTTTATTTTACATATGGTTGCCATCCCGTGTTGGATGGGGTGGATCTGGATATCAATTCCGGCGAAGCAGTGGGTCTTACCGGGCCCAACGGGGCCGGTAAGACAACGCTTTTAAAGCTTATGTTGGGCCAGTTACGACCTCAAAGGGGAGTGGTCAGGCTTTTTGGCACAGAGATTACATCCTTTAAGGAAAGATACCGTGTGGGATACATTTCTCAGAATGCTCGTTTTTTTAACAAGTCTTTCCCGGCCACTGCCAGGGAAGTGGTGGCATCGGGCCGTGTTGCCGCCAGGGGTATTTTGCGTCGCTTGAGTAAAGATGATTATAACATTGTCGATGAAGCCCTGGATACAGTTGGCATGCTGCAAAGGGGAAACCAGCTCGTGGGTAATATGTCCGGCGGGCAACAGCAAAGGGTTTTGCTGGCCAGGGCTCTAGCCAGCAAACCCTCCTTGCTTATAATGGATGAACCCTCTGCGGGATTGGACAGGAGTGGAAAAAATGAATTATATACCATACTGTCCAAACTTAACACTGAAAAGGGTGTTACCCTGGTATTGGTATCACACGATGTTGATGAAATAACGCCTTTGATTACCAGGAAGGTTTGTCTGGACAAGAAACTTTGTTCCTGTGAAAGGAACATACCGGATACGGGTAAAACAGTTCCGGCAGCGTGTTCCCAAAAGCTGGCACTGGTTTAATTTTGTATTGATGCTTGTGCCGGTATGTTGTAAGGGGGATTGCAGTTGGAGATATTTGCTTATTCTTTTATGAAAAATGCTTTTATGGTGGGAGCGGTTGTGGGAATTATATGTCCCGTTATAGGACTTTTTATCGTTTTGCGCCGTTTGTCCTTGGTTGCCGATGCTTTGTCGCATATTTGTCTTTCCGGAGTGGCCGCGGCTTTACTTGCGGGTACCCACCCCGTGCTGACGGCTTCTGCTTTTGCGGTGGGAGGAAGCATTCTCATAGAAAGACTCCGGGTGGCTTATAAGGATTATGCAGAGCTTTCCATAGCTGTTATCCTTTCCGGCGGAATAGCCCTCGCCGCTGTTCTAATTGGATTTGCCGGGGGTTTTAATGCCAATTTTATGGGTTACCTCTTTGGAAGCCTTGTGGTTTTAAACCCCCTTGATGTATGGATAATAACCGGAATCGGTATTTTTGTACTATTGTTGGTGATTATTTTCTATAAAGAATTGTTTTACGCAACCTTTGATGATGAGGCTGCTGAAGTGAGCGGTGTTCCGGTAAAGGCATTGGGAATGGGGTTTATGATCCTCACGGCTTTAACTATTGCAGTGGCTATGAAAACAGTGGGAATCTTGCTGGTCAGTTCACTGATGATATTACCGGTGGCAGCAAGCTTACGACTGGCTGTTAGTTTTCGCTCCGCCCTCGGGTTGGCAGTGCTTTTCAGTGAACTGTCGGTTAACCTTGGCCTTTTCTTATCCTTTTACTTTGATCTGCCGCCTGGCGGTACCATTATACTTACTTCCATAGCTGTTTTAGGAATGGTGATGTTAGTGAATAAAAAGGATAATTTAAGAATGGCGGAATAATATTAGTGCACCGGGGAGTGATAATAAATGAATAAGTCAGATCAGAGATTTTTTTTCTGTCCCATGTGTGGTGGCAGGCTAAACTATAAAAAACATCACGGGAAGTACAGGCTTACCTGTACTTCCTGTACATATATATTTTATGAAAACCCCATTGTGGGTGTTGCCTGTATAGTAATTGATGAAAACGGCCGTATTTTATTGGGTAGGAGAAGCAGGGGAAGGTATAAGGGATTATGGTGTATTCCATGCGGCTTCGTAGAATACGAAGAAGATGTACACGATGCCGCCGTGAGGGAGTTTAAGGAAGAGACAAATTTGAATGTCAGATTGATAAGGGTATATTCCGTTAATTCAAATTTTCATGACCCGCAAAATCACACTGTGGGGGTTTGGTTTTTAGCGCAAGTAACAGGGGGCACCCTGCAAGCCGGAGATGATTTGGATGCGGTTGATTACTTTGACCTAAAAAATCTTCCACCCCTTGCTTTTCCGACAGATCATATAGTTATCAATCAAATAAGGAAGGATATGGAAAACAACCGCTTGCGGGTGGAAAGTAATGTATTGGAGTTATTCAAAAGTTAAACATATGTTCTAATTCGGTTGACAGTTTTTAAGGAATATATTACACTGTTGTCATAAAATTAAAAGCTGAGACGAGCCAGGATAGTATTTTTGAGTATAAGGTTAAGTTGAGACGACTCGGAGCTTTGGGGTGAGGACCAGTGCTTTTTTGTGCTGGTCTTTTTTTATTGGGTAATTAAATATTAAAACAGGGGTGAAAACATGGTATTACTTCTGGATAATTATGATTCCTTTGCTTTCAACCTTTACCAATTCCTAAGGGAATTGGGGGCGGCGGTGGCAGTCTTTCGCAATGACAGGATAACAGTCCGCCAAGTTGAAACAATGAAACCCAGTCACATTGTTTTATCACCCGGCCCTTGTACCCCTAATGAAGCCGGAATCTCGATGGAATTAGTTCAAAAATTTGCCGGGAAATGTCCCATTCTGGGAGTATGTTTAGGGCACCAGGCCATAGGACAGGCCCTGGGGGGGGAAGTGGTTAGAGCCCGCCGCCCCGTGCACGGGAAATGTTCAAAAATATGGCATGACGGGAAGGGGGTTTACCACGGGCTGTTATCACCCCTGGCAGGTGCCCGGTATCATTCCCTGGTGGTAAAAGCCGAAAGTCTTCCCAGTGCTTTTTTATTGACTTCCTTTACTGTAGATGGGGAGCTGATGGGAATAAGGCACCGCTATTTTACAGTGGAGGGGGTCCAGTTTCACCCTGAATCAATATTGACCGGTGAGGGAAAAAAGCTACTGGCTAACTTTCTCTCCTGGCGTGGAGGTGAGTGGATTGGAAACTTTGCCCCTGGTCAGGCGTGTTGATATAAAAACCGAAGGGGTGTCCCTGTATGATGGGCTGCAAGACTCTGATTACAGCTTTTTGTTAAATACCGGCATGCATGTTGGGGGGCTGGGACACCATTCCTTTGTTGGTGCCCTTCCATTTATGACTATTGAATGTAAGAATGGCCGCGTTAAAGTTACTCGTGAGGGGGAAGTAAAGGAATACAGTGCCCAGCCTTTGGATGAGTTGCGGCGTTTTATAAAGAAACACTCGGTAACACCCTTCAAATCAAAATTTCCCTTTAACGGAGGGGCAGTGGGTTTTTTCAGTTATGATCTGGGCCGGTATCTGGAAAGAATACCGTCGAGCTCGGAGGATGATTTGCAAACACCGGACTACTGCCTTGCCTTTTATGATGTTATTGCTGCTTTTGATCACCGGGAAAATGCCACATATATTATATCCAACGGGCTTCCTGCTAAGGGAGAACAGGCAATTGCCAGAGCCAGGGATCGAATGGATGAATTGGAAATTATGTTAAGGGCCCCCAAGAGCCGGGCAGCGGTTACACCCGCAAACGGAATACCGGAAGGACACTTCACCCGGGAAGAATACATGGATGCCGTACAAAAAGTAGTGGACTATATATACGCCGGGGATATCTTTCAAGCCAACCTTTCCCAACGGTTTTCCGTTGCCTATAAAGGGGACCCGTGGGCTCTTTTTTGCAGGCTGCACACCATTAACCCGGCACCCTTTGCCGCTTATTTGAATTTCGGTGATTTTAAAGTAATATCTGCTTCCCCGGAGCGTTTTTTGAAAGTTGTCGGGCCTACAGTGGAGACCCGGCCCATTAAGGGTACCAGGCCGCGGGGGGAAACACCGTTACAGGATCAACAGTTGCGGGAAGAGCTCTGGAACAGTGAAAAAGACAGGGCGGAGCTAATGATGATTGTTGATTTGGAACGTAATGATCTTGGTCGGGTTTGCAAGGTGGGGTCAGTGCGTGTGCCTGAACTGTTACGCCTTGAGGAATATGCCACAGTATTTCACCTGGTGTCCACTGTGGTGGGGGAACTGCCCGGCGATAAGGATTTTATTGACCTGCTGGCGGCAGCCTTTCCCGGAGGGTCAATTACAGGTGCGCCAAAAATAAGGGCCATGGAAATAATTGAGGAATTGGAGCCGGTACGCAGGGGAATTTATACCGGTTCCATAGGATATTTGGGGTTTGACGGGCGTGCGGATTTGAATATCGTTATTCGCACTATTATTGCAAAGGGTGACAGGCTTTATTACCAAGTGGGGGGTGGTATAACTGCTGATTCTAATCCGCTTGCTGAATATGAAGAGACCCTGCATAAAGCCAGGGCTTTAATGAATGCATTGGGGTTAAAGTAGAACTGGAAAAGCAGGGAGGGCGAAATGAAGGACTATATTTGTGTAAATGGTAGAATCTTGGAAAGGAGTCAAGGGGTTATACCCGCTCTGGACAGGGGGTTTTTATATGGTTACGGTCTTTTCGAAACCATACGAATCTTACCTAAGGGGCCGGTTTTTTTGGAGGATCACCTAAATAGATTAGAGGATTCAGCTGCTAAAATAGGCTTAAAATTCCCGAACAGGGGAGTAATTAAGAGGATGATTTTCGATACCATTGAAGCAAGCAAGCTGTATGACGGCAGCTTGCGGGTTACGGTTTCTGCAGGAGCCCAAAGGGAATATGAGCATGAAGAAGGGGCGGGCCCGAATGTGGTGGTAACGGTAAAACACGGGGTACCTTATTCAAATAAATATTATCGTGATGGATTCCGGGCGGGGTTCTTGAAAAGCCGGCGCAATTCATTATCACCTCTGGTGAAATTGAAAACACTTAATTTTCTGGAGAATATTCTAGGACGGCAAGAGGCTTTACAGCTGGACTGGGACGAGGGAATATTTCTGAATAATGAAGGTTATTTGTGCGAGGGAACGGTAAGCAACCTGTTTTTAGTTCAGAATGAAGTACTTTTTACACCGGATATAGAATGCGGTTTGTTGCCCGGAATTACCCGGAAAAAGGTGATGGATTTGGCGTCGGAAAATTATATGCGGGTCGAAGAGTGTCAACTTAAACCCCGGGAGCTGCTTAAAGCAGATGAGGCATTTTTGACCAATTCCCTTATGGGGGTTATGCCGTTGGTGAGGGTAGACGGAAGAGAGATTGGAAGCACTCGTCCCGGTCCTTTAACAATGAATTTGATAAAGGCATATAATGAGTTAGCAGGTATTTCTAAATGAAATAGTTTTCGGTAACAAAGCCGCAGCGGAAAGCTGTGGCTTTATTACAACAATGGACGTTTTTGCTTTATTATGGTAGTCTAGGTTCAGGTAAAAAAATTATATTCAATTACGGGGTATTTAATAATGAAAATAATTGATCTGCGTAGTGATGCTGTTACTCTGCCCAGTGATAAAATGCGGGAGGCCATGGCAAAAGCTGTGGTGGGGGATGATGTTTACGGTGAAGATCCCTCAGTAAATAAATTGCAGGAATATGCTGCTCAACTGGTGGGCAAGGAAGCAGCACTCTTTGTGCCCAGCGGCACTGCCGGGAATCAAATTGCGGTTTTGACCCACACTGAACGGGGACAAGAGGTTATATTGGATGAAGAAGCACACATTTATTACTATGAGGTTGGATCTTGCGCCATGCTTGGAGGGGTCCAGCTTAAGCCGGTGGCGGACTTGCTTGCTGAAAAGGGGCCGGGGAAATACATTTAACCGTGGTGGCGGTACCATCATGAATACCGGTACAATGAAAGATATATACCAAATCTGTAAAGAGAGAGAGCTGGCATTGCATTTGGATGGAGCGAGAATATTTAATGCTGCCGTTGCCTCGGGAATTGATGTTAAGGAATTTACGCGGTATTGTGACAGCGTTATGTTTTGTCTATCCAAAGGGCTGGGTGCACCGGTGGGTTCACTTTTGGCCGGGACCAAGGAATTTATAAACCGGGCGCTTCGTTACCGCAAAGCCCTGGGAGGTGGATTGCGGCAGGCGGGAATACTTGCAGCCGCCGGCTTGGTGGCCTTGGAGAATGTTTCACGTCTTGGGGAGGATCATGCAAATGCCCGCCGTTTGGCAGAAGCTTTGAGCAGGTTGCCGGGAATTGATATTGATTTACATACCGTACAAACTAATATAATCTCATTCAAGTTATCCGGGCAATTAACCGCCGAAGAATTTGTCAGCCAATTGGCTCAAAGGGGAGTGAAGTGCAATGCTTACGGTTCCCGGTCAATTCGACTTGTAACGCATCTCGATATTTCCAGGGAAGATATTGAATCAGTAATTGCTATAATCGGTGACATAATGCGACGTTACGCGGGGTAAGGGTGTCAACTAAAACCAAATCACTTTACGTGGAATTCCGGTATTCGGTCAAGGGATAAGGAAGGGCTGTTTAAGGTGTGGGAATGATAGTGTAACCTGATTGGAAGTAAATTTGGGGGGATAAACTTTTGAGGATATTTGCAATCAGTGATTTACACCTCTCCTTCAGTGACAGGGTCGACCCGGCTAATTGGGAGGATGTTAAGGAATATAAGCCCATGAGTGAAGTGGACCGGAAATGGATTGACCATGCCCGCCGTATTTATGAGAACTGGATCAATACCGTTACGGATAATGATGTTGTACTGGTTGCGGGGGATATTTCTTGGGCCATGAAGTTGGAAGAAGCCTATCCGGATCTGGAATTCCTGGGGATGCTTCCGGGGAGAATTGTGGCTGTGCAGGGCAATCATGATTATTGGTGGCAAAGCATCTCCCAGGTGCGCAAAATGGCACCCGATAACATGTATTTTATTCAGAATGATCATGTGAGGCTTAACGGCGTGGCATTATGCGGAACCCGTGGATGGTTGTGCCCCAACGGAGCATATTTTCAGGAATCGGATGAAAAAATATACCTCAGGGAATTAATGCGTTTGGAAAACTCCCTCCAGAGTATGATCAAAGAAGATATTGATTTTGAAGATGTAATAGTAATGATGCATTACATGCCAACGAATGAGAAACATAATTATTCCGGTTTTATTGAGATATTGGAAAGGTACGGGGTGAAAAAAGTTATTTACGGACACCTCCATGCCAGGGCGTGTGGGTATAGATTACCTGATTGGGCCTGGGGAATCAATTTTATCCTTACCAGTGCTGATTACGTAGGGTTTGAGCCTTATTATCTTGGTAATTATTAATACAAGTTTTATTAATAATTTTTCTGTTTACGGAAAAGATAATATCACAGGGTTCGTTGCAGCCGGAGTGAAGATCGCCGCCGGTGTAGAATATCCGGTTTTAAGATGGAGTATGGGAGATAAGCCTAGTTGCAACCTCTCTGAAGCCAGCGGCGGGAGCAAAGGCTGTTTCGGACCTTGATCATAGAAACCCTCCTCTCTTTGAGAGGAGGGTTTTACATTCTTTACATGATTTTTAATTCTCGGGCCAGTTTTTCAAAGGCCTGGAGTGAGTTCAAAATTACCTTTTTGTCTATGCAGTATGATATTCTAAAATAACCGGGTTTTCCAAAGCCGCTGCCGGGAACCAGCAGTAAATTATATTCTTGGGCCCTGGCAACAAGTTCTATATCGTCAGGTAGGGGTGATTTCGGAAACAGGTAAAAGGCTCCCTGGGGTTTTACCATCTCGAAACCCATGCCGGTAAGGTTGTCATACAGAATATCCCTTTTTTCTTGATAAGCGGGTATGTCAACCGTTTCCCGCTGAAGGGGAGTAACCAGGCGTTGGGCTAGGGCAGGCGCATTTACAAATCCCAGGGTACGGTTGCAGAAAACAAGCCCTTCCATAATATGTCCTGCATCTTCCATTTGCGGGCTTACCGCGGCGTAACCGATGCGTTCGCCGGGAAGAGCCAAATCTTTACTGTGAGAGGTTACAAGTATTGAACGTTTAATAAATTTAAAGATGCTGGGGACCTTAATTCCGTCATAGGCAATTTTTGCATAGGGTTCGTCGGAGATAACGTAAATGGTGTTATTTAATTCTTTTTCCTTTTGCTCCAGAAGGGCACCCAGCTTTTCCAGTTCCTGCGGGGAATAGACAACACCGGTAGGATTGTTGGGAGTATTTATAATAACGGCACGGGTATTTGGGCCGACAGCCCTGCCGATTGCTTCCACATCCAGTGTAAAATCTTCCTTGGTGGAAACCTCTTTGACGGTGCCGCCATGATTATCTATGTAAAACTTATATTCTACAAAGTATGGTGCAATAATGATTACTTCTTCTCCAGGGTTTAATAAAGCCTTTAAAACAACATTAAGCCCGCCCCCGGCTCCAACGGTCATTAGCACATTCTCAGGCGTAAAGGGCAGACCGGAATCTTCTGAGAGAACCTCGGCAACTGCCGCTCGCGTTTTTTCATACCCGGCGTTACTCATGTAACGGTGCATTCCCGGTTCGGGACTGTGAGCGATTCTCTTTAACTCCTCCTTAAAGGCTTCAGGAGGTTCAACGTTTGGGTTTCCTATGGTAAAATCAAATACATTTTCAGGTCCGTGAATCTTCCTCAGCTTTTCCCCTTCCTCGAACATTTTTCTTATCCAGGAAGCGCTCTCCAGAAATTTATCGATTTTTTTAGCTATGGGCATTTTCAGCACTCCTTTGTATGATTATACATTGGAATTTCTTTATTACCTTAGCAAATACCTGCATCGCATTGGGGCATTTTTACATTAACCTATCTTTTACGGTTGGTTGAGAACCTGATCCGGGATATTTCCTGGAGCATCCTCTTCCTCCCTGCTAAAAACCTGCCTTTCCATGGTAAATCCTTGTTTCAGATTGTTTACTTTAATGGTATCCGTAGCCATGAGTTTGGGCTTGCCGTCAATATTCCTAAAGTATAGCAGCACTACGGAGTAGGGAGAGTTAAAGGATTGTAAACCCCGCAAACCCGAGGCACCACTGGTGCCTGCATTGACAAGGACGGAATCCTCGCTTGTTTCGATGAACAAACGGTGGTTGTGACCGAATATAATTACGGGAGCGTATCCGGCCAAACGTCTCGCCATTTCATTATTATGTAATGCCAGTATATCGATTTTCACCGGGACATTAACCAGCTTTTCTTTTATTTCTTCTACATATTGAGGAAGGTCCTCCATTTCCGGTGGAGTTATATCGTGGCCATATGAAGCCGGGTCAGGAAAACCCATAATATTAAGGCCATTCAATTCCTTAAGCCCGTCAAGTACGGTAACTTCGGGAATTCGGAGCAAATGTTCCACTATTTCGGGGGAGTCATGGTTGCCGGGAATAAATATGTAGGGCCTGTCGAGTGTCTGTAACCGGTCAAGAAGCAGTGCTTCCAGCGGAGTTCCGAAGTCACTGATGTCGCCCGTGTCAATGATTAAATCCGCGTTAAAGAGCCGGGCTACGTTCTGGATAAATTCTATCCCGGCCGGGTTATTGTGGATGTCCGAAACATGAAGGATTATTATGTCTTCTTCTGTTTTAGTTAAAGGCTCAAGCCTTTCAATTTGCTCAAAAAGATCGTACAAGTTAGTGGCCACTACCTGCATTTTTTGGTTCAATGTTTCTATTTGCCCCAATGCCTGTTCAGCAAAGCTGACCATCCAGGGGGCGGCCCGTAAAATACCTTCGTATTTAGGATTCTGAAAGGCTCTAGTATTGTAAGTGGAGTATGTGCCCGCCAGTAATATGCAGGCAATTGTTAAGCCAACCAATCCCCCCTTCACAAGGTGTAAAATGCCGCCGCGGCGAATAAGAAAGACTCCGAAAGCGCCACCCATAGTTGCCAGCAATAATAGTTTAGCTATATAAAGATTTAAAATATGCCTGGCCTGGCTGCGTATATCGGACATAATCTTTTCCTGCTGCGGGGAATCAGATATAAATTCTTTTAATAATTGCAAGTCTATGTTTTCCAGGCGTATAGTTATTTTTACCGGTGTTAAATGTGTGTGTGCCTTTACCAGTCCAAGGGGCGGTATTTCTACTTGAGTGGTGCCTTTTTCCGTAAATTGTAACGCCATTCGAAATTGGAAGGCTTCTATGGAAAAGGTGGTTTGTCCGAAGAGGCTAATAAACAGTATCATGCCCATTACAGCGAGAAGAATGGTAGTAACGACCGTTATTATTTTCTTTCTGTTCAAGCCCGCACCCCTCTCTGAAAATAAGCATCGTAGCATGTAGTGTTCCCTTTATTTTCTATTAGATTAAAGGAATCTCTTAATTAATACTAGAAAAATTTTAGTTAATACTAAAAAATTGATTGAAGTAAAGGGGGAAAGAGCCTTTTAAAGGGCGATCAAAAATATGACAGATATTCCTGCAATAGCCGGGGGAACACCCGTTAGAAAAGAGTTGCTTCCCCAAGCTAAACCCAGTTTTTCTGAAGATGACAGGCAGGCCGTTATAAATGTTTTAGATAATAATGTGCTTAAAGACGGCCCTAAAGTAAAGGAATTTGAGAAAGAATTTGCCCGTTTTATTGGGACCCGCTATGCCTACGCTGTTTCCTCCGGAGCGGCAGGTATACATATTGCCTTGATGGCAGCAGCGGTGGGACATAAGGAAGAGGTGGTTACAAGCGCTCTTGTTCACCCGTCAACTCCCACCGCCATTATACACCAGGGTGGCATGCAAACATTTGCGGATATAGATCCTTCCACCTACAATATGGATATTGAAGAGCTGCGGAAACGGATAAGCTTGCGCACAGTAGCCATTTTACCCGTTCATTTTGCAGGGCGTCCTTGCAATATGGAGGAAATTACCAAAGTGGCAGGGGAAAACCATGTGGATGTAATTGAAGATGCCTCCCACGCCCTTGGTGCGGAATTTAAGGGCAAAAAAATAGGTACCATCAGTCCTCTAACTGTATTTAGCTTTGACGGGCCTCAGGGGGTATATACCGGTGAGGGTGGCATGGTAGTGACGGATTCCGAAGAACTTTATTCGTGGCTTGCTGTTTTCGGCAACGGAGGCATAGTTACCCGGCGGGAAAAACTTCTGCGAAACCAGGAACCGTGGCACTTTGAAATGCAGGACAGGGGTTATTATTACCGTATGAATGAAATGCAGGCGGCATTAGGCCTGCGGCAGCTCAAGCAAGCAGACCGTTTTTTGGAGAAACGTTCCCAAATTGCGGAACAATACAACAAGGCCTTTGCCGGGATGCAGCAATTTCAAATACCGGCAGGTATAAAGGAAGGCAAGCACGCCTGGCATTTCTATATAATTGCTTTGCGTCTCGAGAACCTGAAAGCCACTCGTTTAGAAATATATAATGCCCTAAGGGCTGAGAATATCGGTGTCGGAGTTCAGTACATGCCGGCTTTTCTTCATCCCTATTTTAAATGGGTGGGCCACCCCGATATTTGCTCTATGGAGGAGAGTCTGGCTCCAAGGGCGGAAAATATATACGGTAGAATGCTATCGCTGCCGTTGTTTCCTGCTATGTCGCAAAAAGATGTGAATGATGTGATTGAGGCGGTATACAGGGTTATGACATATTATTCCCTTTAGGTCTTTTTTGTAATGCGGGGAGTGTGATAAAAGTCACACTACATTGAGATTTTTTTAACAGCATACGGGAATAATCGTTGTTAAGATAAAAAGGGATGAACGGAATTGAAACGGGAGGGGAAGCAGAAATGTCAAAAAGACAAATTGTAAAAATCGACGAAGAAAAATGTAATGGATGCGGACTATGCGTCAGCCCGTGTGCAGAAGGTGCAATAGAAATTGTGGACGGTAAGGCAAAGGTCATCAAAGAGGAACTATGTGATGGAGCGGGATTTTGTATTGGCACTTGTCCCCAAGGGGCTTTATCTCTGGAGGAAAGGGATGCACCTGATTTCTCGGAGGAGGCGGTGGAGGAGCATTTGAAAAAAAGTCCCTCCAATTATATTGCTCAAAAATGCTTTCGCTGTGGTCGCACCGAGGATGAAGTACCTGTTTTGCCCTGCCGCAGCAGGGGAGAAAGTACCTGGGTGTGTACCAAGTGTTTGCCGGGCTTGATTCACGGTTAAACAATAAACTCCCCTTCATTAATCAAATGAAGGGGAGTTTTTGTGTTATGGAGATGGTTTTTTAAGGCCATTCCTCCAAGGGTATACCCCTTACGGTGTCTTGCCCGCAATTGGGGCACGTTAATAGATGGTGGCAAACACGGGATTCGAATTCCGTATTGAAATAGGGGCTATAAGGACCGTAATAATCAGTTACCGGCCCGCTATCATGCATAATAGTACCGCAGGAGCAAGTCATTTCTAGTTGTATAATGTTGTTACACAGGGGACAAAAACTCATTTGTCACCAGGCCTTTCTTTTTTTTGTTTACAGTTAGTTTCCTTCCTGTAATGGTTGTCTATGCAGTGGAATTTCCTAGACAGCCTAATGATGAACAAAGCCTCCGGAATAAGTTAAAAGCTAAAGGGGATACTTTTCAATAGTAATCCAAATGTATCTGGGGGTTATATAATGACTACGAATTACTGTGGAGGTAATCCATTGGAAGTACCGTGTGAAAGCACCCCGGTGAATACCGGTGTCAGGAAAATGGTGGATGGCCTTGTGGCAAATGCCCGGAAATCCCTCGATGAATTTTACAGTTTAAATCAAGACCAAATCGATGGTATTGTATTATCCATGGCTCTGGCGGGTCTAGATAAACATACCAAATTGGCACGTATGGCTGTGGATGAGACTAAACGAGGTGTGTACGAAGATAAGGTTACTAAAAATATCTTTGCAACGGAAAATATTTATCACGGTATTAAATATGAAAAAACCGTGGGAGTAATAAGGCAGGATGAAGAAGAGGATTACTTTGAAATTGCGGAACCCGTGGGTATAGTTGCCGCTCTGGTACCGGTAACCAACCCCACATCTACAACCATGTTCAAGTCTCTCATTTGTGCAAAGACAAGGAACCCGGTAATATTCAGCTTTCACCCCGGGTCCCAACACTGTAGTGCTGAGTCAGCCAAAATAATGCTGGAAGCCGCGGTGAAGGCCGGAGCACCGGAAAATTTTATTGGTTGGATTGAGAATCCTTCCATAGAAGCCACTAGGTATTTGATGCATCATCCCGGGGTTAATCTTATTCTTGCCACCGGGGGCGCCGAAATGGTCAAGGCGGCGTACAGTACGGGAAAACCGGCTTTGGGGGTCGGGCCCGGCAATGTGCCTTGTTATATCGAAAAAAGTGCCAATATAAAAAGAGCGGTTACCGATCTTATTATGAGTAAAACCTTTGACAACGGTCTCATTTGTGCTTCGGAACAAGGCGTGATTATAGACCGGGAAGTTGCAGACGAAGTAATCTCTTTTATGAAGAGCAACAAGTGTTATTTCTTAAACTCCCATGAAGCGGCCCGGTTGGAAGAATTGGCAATCGATAGAGATGCCTGCAGAATCAACCCCGATATAGTGGGCCAGTGGGCGGCGGACATTGCTCAAATGGCGGGGATAGAAGTACCCGCAGACACAAAAATTCTTGTTGCTGAACTGGACGGGGTGGGCCCGGAGTTTCTTTTATCCATGGAAAAGCTCAGTCCCATATTAGCCTGTTATATTGTGGACAGTTTTGAGGCCGGATTAACCAGGTGTGAGGAGATGCTGGAGTTTGGTGGACTGGGACATTCCGCTGTCATTCATTCCGAAGACGATAAGAAAATAAATGAGTTTTCCAACAGAATGCGGGCAGGTAGAATTATTGTTAATTCCCCTGCTACCCACGGGGCTATAGGGGACATTTATAATGTTAATATACCCTCACTTACCCTGGGGTGCGGTTCTTTCGGCGGTAATGCCACTACCTCTAATGTGAGTGTGAAAAACCTGATTAATGTCAAAAGGGTGGCTAAGCGACGTAATAAGCTGCAATGGTTCAGGGTGCCGGAAAGAATTTATTTTCAGTCGGGAGCTGTAAAGTATTTAACAAAAATGACCGATATCTCCAAGGCAATGATTGTAACTGACCCGGGGGTAGTAAAACTGGGCTTTGTGGATAAGGTAACCTATCATTTAAACAAGCGTAATAACCCGGTGTCAGTGGAAGTGTTTTCTGAAGTGGAGCCGGATCCCTCGGTGGATACCGTTAGAGCCGGTGTCAAAGTAATGCGCCGGTTTAAACCGGATACAATTATAGCTCTGGGGGGAGGCTCTCCGATTGATGCTGCTAAGGCTATGTGGCTTTTTTACGAGCACCCGGAAGTGGAGTTCAATTTTTTGCGACTAAAATTTATGGATATCAGGAAGCGTACTTTTAAGTATCCCAAGCTGGGCAGGCAGGCCCGTTTGGTGGCTATTCCTACCACCAGTGGCACGGGGTCCGAAGTAAGTGCCTTTTCGGTTATTACCCATAAAGGTGAGGATATTAAATATCCCCTTGCTGATTACGAACTCACTCCGGATGTAGCCATTATTGACACCGATTTTGTTATGACTGTCCCCCCTTCTATAACTGCAGATACCGGAATGGATGTGCTAACCCATGCCATAGAAGCTTATGTTTCCGTTATGGCTTCCGAATATACGGACGCTCTGGCAATAAAAACCATAGAACTGGTTTTTAATAACTTACCGGAAGCATATTATAACGGTTCCAACCGGGAAGCCCGGGAAAAAATGCACCACGCTTCATGCATGGCCGGGATGGCCTTTACAAATGCTTTTCTAGGGGTTTGTCACAGTTTGGCTCATAAGTTGGGAGGAGAGTTTCACATTACTCACGGGAAGGCTAATGCTGTGTTATTACCTCATGTTATTAAATATAACTCCGAGGTTCCCACAAAGTTTACATCTTTCCCACAATATGAATATTTTCGTGCCCCGGAAAAATATTTGCAGATCGCGCGATATCTGGGGCTGCAGGCAAGAAATACCCAAGAAGGAGTAAACAGTCTCATCAACGCTATTCAACACTTAATGCGACGGTTGGAAATGCCCCTTACAATAGCGGATTGCGGTATAAATGAGCTGGAATTTATGGAGAAGGTTGACACCCTGGCTGAAAAGGCCTTTCACGATCAAGCCACCATTTCCAATCCCAGGCAACCTTTGATTCCGGAATTGGTAGAACTGTACAGGAGGGCATATACAGGGGAGCTTTAGCGAAAATGTTTGCACATAGGGACGGTTCTATTGTGCTAAAAGTTACTCTTAGTGCTCGGGTGCCCCGGTGGTTTCCTGCGTTCGCTCCGCAATTATTCTCGTACAGCGGGTAAGTATCTCCCGGAAAGCCGCTTGCCACAGACTGCTTGCCTACTTCTTCACGCCCTCAGGGGTCGTGGCTTTTGGGATTTGACGGGCTAAGCGCTGCTACTCAGTGCTCCGCTCTCTCCGGAAATCACCGGGTCACCCAGGTGATACTTTTTCATCCTTCTGATGGTGCCGCCATACGGCGGCATGGACGTTTACCTAAAAGTCGTCAAAAAGCTTTAATTTTAATACCTTTCCGCTGGGGGTTTTGGGAATTTCCGGCACCATTTTATACCGGCGTGGAATTTCTTCTGCTGATAGACACCCCCGCTGCTGTAAAAAGGTACAAATATCTTCTTCGGTCAAATTCTTATCCCGGGCGACTATGAATGCAGTGAGAACCTCTTTCTCATACTTGTCCGGGGCAAATAAAACAGAGACTTCTTCTATCCCGGGGTGCTCAAATAATACATTTTCAACCTTTCGCAAGAGGTATCTTTGCTTTTCCGGGGGGACGGTATTGTCGTGAATGACTTTTAACCTTTTGGTTAGTTCGTCTCTCATTTATTTACCTCTATTTACCTCCCCAGAGACAATTTTTAAACATATTCTCTAATTATTTAAAGAGTCCTTCTTTTTTTGTACTTCCCCGGATTGAGGTGTTGAACGGCACCGGTTATCCTTTGGAGATTTTTTTTTAAATAAATAAATGGTTAATACAGCCATTAAAGCCCCGATGGTATCCCGGATTAAGTCCGCAAAATCCGGTTGCCTGGTGGGGACAAATGCCTGGTGAATTTCATCGGTGATACCGTAGGTGACGGAGAGGGCCAGTGCCGCAATTAAGGGACTTTTTATGTTTGACTTATGTAAGGAAAAAAAGGTAAGTATAGTTAAAATATAATATGCTGCAATATGCCCCGGATTCAAATCATTAACAAAGGGAAATACACTGCGGAGTTCGCTGCTGGTTTGCCCCGAAAAGTAAAAAATAAGTACCATCCAAAAAACCGTTGGCAGCCAATACAAAAGACGTAAAATAGCTGATCATCCTCTCACTGTAAAGCCGAAGGGTTTCAGGTAATTATAACAATTAAGGTGTTCACTGGCAAAGGTTATAAGGATTTTCCAGCCTCTGTTGTGGTATCATATTAGGTAGCTTTAGAATCTGGAGGGGTAATTATTGCGATTCTTGTTAATCATCTCGGCAACTCTGGCTCTCGATCAGGTGTCTAAGTATCTTGTCCAAACTAATATGCTGCGGGGAGAATCCATACCAATTATTTATTCTGTTTTTCACCTCACCTATATTCAGAATCCCGGTGCGGCTTTTGGTATTTTGGCTAATCAAAGGGTGTTTTTTGTAGCGGTGACATTGTTAGTATTGGTGGGAATACTGGTTAGTTACCGCTATATACCCCCTTCCAACGAACCCATGCGTATAGCTTTGGGACTTATTACCGGTGGGGCTTTGGGTAACTTTATTGACCGCCTTAGGTTGGGCCGGGTGGTGGACTTTCTGGATTTTCGAGTGTGGCCGGTTTTTAACCTTGCGGATACGGCCATAGTGCTGGGGGCCGGCATGCTCATTTGGTTAATTTGGAAATCCGGAGGATATGAAGAGAAGGTGAACGGGGATGCAGAAAGTTAATACATTTGTTGTACAGGGGGATAATGCGGGGCAACGATTGGACGTTTTTTTATCCGAACAAGGAGGCGGTCTGACACGTTCCCGTATTCAGAAACTGATAGCAGATTCAATGGTTAAGGTCAACGGAGATTTAGTGCGCTCCAGCTATAAGGTTCGCAGCGGAGACATCATTTCCCTGGTTATTCCACCGCCAAAGGAAATAAAAGTTGAGGCCGAAAATATTCCTCTGGATATATATTATGAAGATGCTGATGTGATCATAGTAAATAAGCCAAGGGGTTTGGTGGTTCACCCGGCGGATGGAAATTGGAACGGGACGCTGGTCAACGCGCTGCTTTACCACTGCAAAGATCTTTCCGGCATAAACGGGGAAATTCGTCCTGGAATAGTACACCGTTTGGATAAGGATACCTCCGGTCTTTTAATAGTGGCCAAAAATGATGATGCGCATTTAAGCTTAGCCCGGCAGTTGAAGGATCACAGCGTTGTTCGAGGCTACCTTGCTCTGGTACACGGCAAAATAAAAGGGGAGAAGGGTATGATTGACGCTCCCATAGGCAGGCACCCGGTGGACCGCAAAAAAATGGCGGTGGTGGAGCGCAATTCCAGGCAAGCCGTCACTCATTACCGGGTATTGGATAGAAAAAAGGATTATACACTGGTGGACCTGCGGTTGGAGACCGGTCGCACTCATCAAATACGTGTGCATATGAATTATATCAATCATCCGGTGGTGGGGGACACCCGATATGGCCCCGGCAACCCGCACTTTGGTTTAAACGGGCAATTCTTACATGCCTACAGGCTTGGTTTTATCCACCCCCGGTCCGGTCGATACATGGAATTTAATGCCCCGTTGCCGGAAGTGCTGGAAAATATTCTTATTGAAACCGGTTTTGATGTCCCGCCGGTCACGGCTTTATCCAGCGAATGACCTCCAGAAATAAGGCCGCTATGCCTGCAGCCATGAGCGGTCCCACCGGGACTCCGCCCAAAAAGACAATTCCAAAGATGGACCCCAGGACGAGTCCAAAAATTAATTCCGGGTCCAGCTGCAAAAGTTTAAGACCCTCTCCGTTCAGATGAGTGGCTAATGCCCCTCCTAGAATAGCTAATATTCCGGGTAATGATTTGAAATTATATAAAATATCTTTTTCTGTCACTTTACCGGTGGCTACCGGCACAAGAATGGCAAGAAGTAGGAAAAGTAGCCCTATTTCCAGGCCCCTTTTCTCCAGAAGGGGAAAAACAAAGTTTAGGTTGGCAAACTTTAGTAAAAGCAATACGCAAGCTGCCATAGCTATTAGGTTTGATCTGGCAATAACTCCTATTAACAGGAGGGCTACAAGAATAGGCACTCCGGACATAGTACTCCGTCCTTTGGAAAGGTAATTGTATTATCAATATTATGTGCCTGTATTGGGAGTTATAACCAATGACAGACATTTTCCCTTTGTGATGAAACCCAATACATAAACCGGGTCTTGTAACCCGGTTTATGTATTGGGTATGGTTGTTACAGCATTAGCAATCATTGAGCCCTTGAGGTAGCATCGGGGGATAAAATGGGGTTTTAAAAACTCAAGGCATTTTTGTTGAATTGTTGTCACATACAGACTTCAAAGTATCAGCCCTTAACCCTACACGGAGTGCTTCAAGGGCGATCACTTCACGGGGTGGAATATTTCCCAGGTTAACGTTGGAGCCAAAGCGCAGAATCATATCCTGCTGTTGTTTTTTTTGCGGTGTTTCCCAGATGATTACCTTGGGGTCTCCGATCCCCTCCATTAGCTCCTTTAGGTCATCCTCCACAATATTACCTGACTCGTCGTATAATCCGACACCAGTGCCCGACTCCCGTCCCTCCAGTATAACCTTATAAGCTCCGCATTCCAGATCCTTGAGGGCAAGATCCACTAAATCATGCACAAGGGGTGTTTGTTCCCCTTCCTTCTTTCCCACTTCTGTTAGTACCTTAAATCCAAGCTCTGCGGCCATTTGGATTGTTTTTTCTCTCACCTCGGTGGTCATTGAAATTGTTCCGTCACTGATTTCGATGGCATTAAAGCCAAGATCCCTGGCCAGCTCAAGGTACTCGGGTAGTTTGTTTTGTAGAACAGCAACCTCAGTGGTGTAGAATTAAATGAGCACAAAGCATCGTTCCTCTTCAAAGGATATCCCTCTTTTCATTTAAGAAGGCTTCTGCTTATGGTCGTAGCTCCAGGTTTATATCCAGTTCTATTCTATTAGATGCCCCATATCCCCAGGCATTGTCAGTTCGTTTAACATGAATGCCCTTTAAAACATTTTTTAGGAGGTTTCTTTTTTCATCGAAGGATAAAGTTTTAGGATTATTTATAGATTTGATTTGCTTTACAACTCCGGTTATCACGTCGTTTTCATTATTAATGTCGGAAATATCTGCTTGTAATTTCTGCCTTTGGCTGTTTAGATCTAAGAGATCCATTTTTATTTGCTTAAGTTCCTTTTCTGCTTCTACTTCAGTTATAAGCTCCTCCCGGAACCATTTTGAAATTTTTTTTCGTTTATTAATCAAGATGTCCTCTTTGCGTTTCAAATCATCCAGTAACAACTTACCATCAACTGATTCTCCAACAGTATTTTTATAATTATTTTCTATTTCGGTTCTGATAGTATCCTCATCACAACTAATCAAGTTACTAATGAAGGACCAAATTTCTGTTTCTAATGTAGCCAACGGAATTGTTCTGGCAGGGCACTGGTCAATTGTTTGCTTACTATTAACATAATACCTGCGTTCATTGGGCCGGTCTTTGGGGCAAATATAATATGCATGCACCTTTTTATTGTTACGTATTCGTTCCGGATTGATTGCCATTCGCCGGCCACAAAACCCACAGAATACAAGCCCTTGTAAAAGATATTTGTGTTTGGTATTACGACGGTTATTGCGTGCATTATCCCGCAATTTTAACTGGGCGGCCTCAAAGGTTTCTTTATCTATAATTTGTGGTACTGAAACTGCCAGCCATTCATTTTCCGGTCGTTTGGAAACCTCTATGGAATGAAGGCCCGTTTTTCGCTTTTTTTCTTTATAGAAATAAGCTGTGCCGGTGTAAATCTGGTTTTTTAGTATCTTATATACAGTAGCCTTGGCCCATGTATTTTTAGCCCGGCGAGGAGGTTTAATTCCCTTTTCAGCCAGCTTTTTGGCAATGGCTACTCCGCCCATGGGACCATTTAATTCATCTCCTTTTAATAACCATCTATAAATATTCCGGATTACCTGAGCTTCTTCCTCATTAATGTAATATTTATTTTGTTCTTTGTCGTAAAGGTATCCATATACATGGCTATTTAGAGGGATCTTTCCCGCTAACACTTTAGACCGCCGTCCCATCATTGTTCGCTCGCGGATAACTTCCCTCTCATAATCTGATATGACTCCCTGAACATTCATAAGCAGGCGACCATCCGGGGTATTCTGCCATTCAAAGGTCAGAAATTTTAGCTCAGCCCCGGATTTAATGATTTCTTCCCTAAGAATAAGCTGGTGGGTTATGTTTCTGGAAAGGCGATCAGGGCTCTTTGTAATTACTATATCAAAATATTTCTGTTTTAGAGCGTGTCTAAGCCTTTCTAACCCGGGCCGCTCCAGGAATGCTCCAGACTCATTGTCCAGGAATTCCTCTATAACAGTAGCCCCCAGTTTCTGTGCCTTTTCTCTGCAGTTACGAACCTGGTCCGGTATTGAATAACCGGATTCTGCTTGTTCACGGGTGGAAACACGGCAGTATATGGCAGCTCGCAAATCTTTCCTTCCTTTCCCTTGATTTAGTATTTACTTATTCAAAAAATTTGTAATAATTTTATCCGTTTTCAGAAAGGGAAAAATTGACTTAAAAGCGTAAAATAATGTTATGAATTAATTTTATATTACTGCCAAACATGTAGGGGTTATTTGGAATGAATGCGGTTAGTTCGAAAAAGAACTTGAAAAAAACAACAAATATTAGGAACATGCTGGTTGATTTTGTTTGTTTTGTATTTGAACATGAAAAATTGCTGTCATTAGATAAAAAATCGATTTTAAGTCAACAGTTAAAAAGGGATTATAATTTATTTCATGCTATTATTGAGCATTCCTTTGGAGCGATATTAGTTACAGATATTAAGGGTAATATTATATATGTCAATAGTGCTCTTGAAATTGCTTTAAGTATCAATTCAGAATCCCTTTTAGGTAACAATTTTTATAATTTATTCGATACAAGAATTTTTTCAACTGATGTGATAGGCGAAACCATATCTTACCAAAATGAGTTTAAAAGGTTTGGAGTTGAGATACTAAGCCCGGATATTCCTTTTTCCTATTATGTACGTGTTTATACACGAGTTTTCCGGGATGCTAAAAACAATCCAGCCGGTATTTTTTCTTTCTGGGTAGACGAAGAAGATACTGCTGCCCAATTAATGCGCGAAATTACCACTATTTGCATTAAATCGACACCTGGCGTACCGGACATTGGGTTAAAATGTGCTAACGCTGTTTCACACGAAGATTGGTATGTTAGAAGCCATAGTCGTAATGTTACCAAATATTCCTGTTTAATTGCCAAGGCTATTAATATGGATGCCCTCTCTTTAAAAACCGTGATATCCGCAGCACTCCTACATGATATCGGAAAACGCGACATACCGGCGGAAATATTGAATAAAACTGGGAAATTAACCAGGGCGGAATTTAATATAATCAAGCAACACCCTATAACAGGGTACAACATAGTAAAAAAAGTACCGTCAATGGCTAGGGTAGCAGAAGCTATTTTGTATCATCACGAATGGTTTAACGGGGGTGGTTATCCATATGGCTTACGGGGCAAATCTATCCCTCTGGAATCAAGGATTGTTTGCGTAGCTGACGCCTTTGACGCTATGATATCAAATAGACCTTATAAACGTAGAAGGGGAGTAATTGATGCTTTAATTGAAATAAAAAATGTTCAGGCACTCAATTTGACCCCGAATTAGCTAAAGTTTGTAAAAAAATATTCATTAATACAATATAGGTTTCTCTAGTTACTTCGGCGACTATAGGTAATAGTTGCAATTATTTGTAGGTATTTGTCGAATGTTTGAAAATTGGAACATTTTAGTCATTAAAGGGAATATTATGTTTGACCGAGTATAGATTAGTCAGAAAATATCACATGCTTTAAGTCACCTGAACTGATTAAATATGAACAATGGGCAAACCCATCGAAAGGTGGGGACGCAAAGTGCTGGGCCTAAAACAAACTGATGTTATGGTTGCCAGGCTGCTTAAATGTTTTTATTAAAAGCGGCCATATTTTGTGGCCGCTTTTATTAAATTCAAGGGGGAGGGGGGCAAACTTAAATGAATGAAAAAAACATTATCTCATAGCATTGGGGTAGCTTTTTATGCGGTAAGAGTTTTGGATGATTACGAAGAAATTCCATACAGAAACCTGCTCTTTATGGCTGGCTTGTTACATGATATAGGGAAAGTTTATATACCAAACTCTATTCTGAATAAAAAGGACAAGCTAACCGAGGAAGAATTTGGAATTATGCGACTTCACCCATTAACGGGAGCAAAATTGCTTAATGAAATGAACTATGGTTACGAAATTGTTGAAGCCGTACTGCATCACCATGAACGGTGGGATGGAAAGGGTTACCCTTATGGACTTCAGGGCCAAGAAATACCTTATTACAGCCGTATTTTATCAGTAGCCGATGCATTCGATGCTATGATTTCAAAAAGAGCATATAAAAAAGAGCTCCCGCGTGATTTAGCTTTAGCGGAACTGCAAGCTAACGCGGGAACACAATTCGACCCTTATATTGTAGATGCTTTCTTGGAAAAAAACCAACCGGAACTTAATCCATCTGTAAGAATTTCTGGTGTCTTTAAGGAGGAAAACAATTGGGTACGAACAACCAGATAGTAGTTATGGGACTAAAGGCTCAAAAATATGCCTTACCCATCAATAATATATCAGAAATCATAAGAGTAATGGAAGTGACCCAAGTCCCAAATATGCAGGACTATTGTAGTGGGATAATAAATCTAAGGGGTTCCGTTGTGCCGGTAATAAGCTTGGGATTGCGTTTGGGATTAGGGGAAAGTGAGATAACCAAAGATTCCCGCATTATTGTAGTGGAACAAAACGGGCAGAAGATAGGCCTTACCGTTGACAGCGTATATTCAGTGAGTGAGTATTCCCCGGAGCAAATGGAGGAACCGGAAGCACTTGGCGGCACGGAACACTTTATAAAGGGTGTTATATATCAAGATAATGATATGATATTACTTTTGGACTTGGACCGAATAGCCGCAAATTAAAAGAAGGGACGATTAAGAAACCATGAAGGGTATAAAATTAGGGTTAAAATTAAACAGCTTGAAGACGAAACTGGTACTAATAATTGCCATTACAGCCGGTATTGCACTGGGCACGGTCTCTTATTTAAATTATAACAAAGCTGCCGCTATTCTTGAAGAGCAGCTTTTTAGCGCCGCCGCCAACAGTGCCGAGCACAACGCGCAAATTGTGGACCAGTGGCTCCAGGGTATAAAAAATGAAGTTAATACACTGGCATTAAATCCAGATATAATCAATGCCAGTGAGGATTGTATGCCTTTATTAAAAGGTGTTAACCAAAATCATGAAGATTATGAACTGGCCTATGTCTCGGACGAGAACGGAGATTGTTTTGCCAGTAACGACACTGTCTTTACCATTACGGACCGGGATTACTTCCATGAAGTAATGCAGACGGGAAACACCGTTATTTCCGATCCCTTAATAAGTAAAGCCACCGGAAAGCAAATTATCGTTATAGCCGCCCCTACATACAAAGAGGGTTCCACCACTCCCACCGGCTTGGTCG
>Ga0182240_100039_pt1 | contig 69166 bp, 74 predicted proteins | sample hydfrates4_PW_90_FD_145594 | JGI IMG/M metagenome (GOLD analysis project Ga0182240, IMG submission 145594) | Subsurface microbial communities from deep shales in Texas, USA - hydraulic fracturing test 4_PW_90 | ecosystem: Environmental > Aquatic > Deep subsurface > Shale gas/oil reservoir >...
TTTCGAACACGGCAGTTAAGCTCTCCAGCGCCGATGGTACTAGGGCGTATGCCCTGGGAGAGTAGGTCGTTGCCAGGATTAAGTTTATATAAAACCCCTTTTAAGGATTGATTCCTTAAGAGGGGTTTTTGCTTTTTAAATATATTGAAACGATTGGCTAAAATATATTAATAATTATTATAAGCGCTATAGCAAAAAAATAATTACTAAATGCTTGAATTTACATGGTAGAACATAGTATGTTTTTTAAAAAAGGACATATATCTTTAGGGTTTTAAGTTTTAAGGGGGAAAATTTTTATGGCTGAGGGAAAATTTGGTACGGCAATTAATTGTATGGACGGGAGGGTGCAGCTTCCGGTAATAAATTTTTTAAAAAGCAATTATGCCTTAGATTATATTGATGTAATTACCGAAGCGGGACCAAACGGTTTGCTGGCTAGGGGTGATGATACTAATAAAATGGCTTCTATACGAGATAGAATTGACATATCTCTCAATGCACACGGGTCTAGGCTAATTGCTCTCGTTGGGCATTATGACTGTGCAGGAAATCCGGGTTCTAAGGAAAAACAGATTGAGGACATCATTACTGCTTTAAAAAAATTAATGGAATGGTATCCGGAAAGAAATATTATTGGGCTTTGGGTAGATGAAAATTGGCAGGTTTCAAAAATTTCTGTTGACAGTTAAGCCTAACATGACATATAATAAATAAAAATTAAAATTATAAAAGCAATGCGTGGGAAAAGTAGCTGTATCGCAGACACTACAGAGAGCCGGAGGTTGGTGGGATTTCGGCGTGTACCGGGTATGGTGAATGGGCCCACAAGCTGCAGGTCGAAAGTGCTTTAAATGTTTAGCAGAAATTCGCAGGGGATTTCGCGCGGACTTTTAGAACATCCTTTTAAATTAATGTTTTAAAAGGAGAAATATCATTTTAAAGCACGAGTAGCAACCTGACGGAGACCTTCACCGTTAAAAGAAGGCGGGTATCGGACTGAAGTAGTCCCGTACTTTGTAATTATTGGTTTTATTTAACCTTTAAGGGTGGCATAGCGAAAGTAACCTTTCGTCCCTTTGGGATGAAAGGTTTTTTATTTAGTCTACTGGGCCTACTTGCTTCCTGTACCCAATATGAGAGGGCTCTTTTTGGCCTAGTAGGATGGCACCGCGGAAAGTAAGCTTTTCGTTCCTATTTGGACGGAAAGCTTTTTTATTTTAGTGATCCATAATTTTTAAAAGATTGGAGTGAAATAACATGATAGATCCTTTTATTATTGCCGGGCCGTGTGCTGTTGAAAGTGAAGAGCAGCTTTTTCAGGTTGCTAAAGCGGTACGTGAAGCGGGGGGGCAGTTTTTAAGGGGAGGTGCTTTTAAGCCCAGGACCTCACCTCGCTCTTTTCAAGGTCTGGGAGAAAGAGGACTTGAAATTTTAGCGAACGCCGCTAAAACTTTTAATTTAAAAATTGTTACAGAAGTAATTGATACGAGGGATGTGGAACTTGTTGCCAAGCATGCGGATATTTTACAAATTGGCTCCCGCAACATGCAAAATTTTTCACTTTTAAAAGAAGTGGGCAAGAGCAGGAAAACGGTTCTTTTAAAAAGGGGTCTGGCTGCTACAGTTAAAGAATGGCTCTCTGCAGCGGAATATATCAAATCAGAAGGAAATAACAGGATCATTCTTTGTGAAAGGGGAATCAGAACCTTTTGTGATCATACCAGAAATACCCTTGACTTGAGTGTAGTTCCTTATCTCAAAATCCACAGTGACCTGCCTATAATTGTGGACCCCAGCCACGCAACCGGTGACAGGGCACTTGTTATCCCTCTGGCCAGGGCGGCACTGGCTGTAGGATGTGATGGCTTAATGCTGGAAGTACATCCCCAGCCTGATCAGGCGCTATGTGACGGACCGCAGTCACTGACCATAGAACAATTTAAGAGTTTCATGCTGGAAATAACGAACTATAAAGGAGGGAGAAAAGTCAATGTTTCCTCAATCTGAAGAAGAATTTAGAAAATTAGCTGCCAAAGCAAATTTAATTCCCGTGTATGAGGAATATTCCGCTGCGCTGGAAACGCCTCTCTCGGCATTTTTAAAGTTGAAAAAAAGTTCATTTGCCTACCTCTTGGAAAGCGTTGAAGGTGGCTCTCAGCCGGGAAGATACTCTTTTATAGGTGTTGATCCTTCCATACTCTTTGAGGCAAAAGATGGGAAAGTCACAGTTACCAAGCAGGGAAAAACAATTAAATATATCAGTAATGATCCCTTACAGGAACTCCAGAAAATTTTTGAAAGTTATCAACCCCTTGAAGTACCCGGTTTACCTGCATTTAGTGGGGGAGCTGTAGGTTACCTGGGATATGACATGATTCGCTACTGGGAAGAGATTCCTAAACCCGCTGAAAAGGATACCGGTTACCCGGACTGTTTCTTTATGTTTGCCGATACCCTCATTATCTTTGATCATTTTAAGCAAACAATGAAAATTACAGTTAACGTTTCTGTAGGAAATGATCCTGAAAAAGACTATAATAAAGCGGTTTCCAAAATTAAAGAGATAAGTTCCATTCTTAACAAACCTCTGGCAGATATTTTAACCCTAAAGGGAGGTTTGTCCATGCAAGGCACTGATTACAGCTATAACTGTACTTCTGAGGAATTTCAGGAAATGGTAAAAAAAGCTAAGGAATATATCAGGGCAGGTGATATTTTTCAAGTTGTGCTATCTCGAAAAATTAATTTTACATTACAATCTGATCCAATATTAATTTACCGCAGCCTGCGTTCCTTAAACCCTTCCCCATACATGTATTATCTTTCCTTTGGTGAGATCAAAATTGTTGGTTCCTCACCGGAAGTAATGGTTAAGGTGGTAGATGGCAGAGCAGAGTTAAAACCTATAGCCGGCACTAGGCCAAGGGGGAAAACAAAAGAGGAAGACGAGAAACTCGCCAGGGAACTCTTAGCAGATGAAAAGGAACGTGCGGAACATCTAATGCTTGTTGATTTGGGGAGAAATGATTTAGGAAGGGTTAGCGAGTATGGAAGCGTTAAGGTAAATGACTATATGCAAATAGAAAATTACTCCTATGTCATGCATATTGTTTCCAAAGTGGCCGGCAGGGTTAGAAAGGAATATACCTGCTTTGATGTTTTAAAGGCTTCATTTCCGGCGGGTACGGTTTCAGGGGCACCGAAGATCAGGGCAATGGAGATCATAGATGAACTTGAGCCTGATGGCAGGGGGCCTTACGCCGGTGCAGTTGGCTACATCAGTTATACGGGGAACATGGATACCTGTATAGCCATTCGTACCTTATTTATTAAAGGAAATAAGGGATATATTCAGGCAGGTGCGGGTATAGTTGCAGATTCAAATCCTCTCAATGAATACTATGAGGTTTGTAACAAGTCACAGGCCCTTGTTAATGCACTGGAAAGGGCTGAAAGGGGAGAATCACTTGCTGTTGGTAATTGATAATTATGATTCATTTGTTTATAACCTGGTTCAGTATCTGGGAGAGTTGGGGGAAAAAATTGAGGTTGTTCGCAATGATAAAGTGGATTTAGAGAGCCTGGAAAAAATGCATCCTGATAGAATAGTAATTTCCCCCGGCCCCGGAAGACCTGAAAAAGCTGGCATTTCTCTAGCTGTAGTAAGGCATTTTTCAGGAAAGATTCCCATTCTGGGAGTCTGCCTGGGACACCAGTGTATTGGAGCAGCCTTTGGCGCTAAAATAGTCCCGGGAAAAGTTCCTGTCCACGGCAAAACCTCTCAAATCAACCATCAAGGAAGGGGAATTTTAAAGGGACTACCACAGAATATTACAGTGACCCGGTATCATTCGCTAGTAATTGAGAAGGAAAGTATTCCCGAAAAATTAGCAGTGACTGCTTACAGTGATGATGGTGCTGTCATGGCAGTAGAGGATATAGAACATCCAACCTTTGGTGTGCAGTTCCACCCGGAATCTATAGAAACTCAGTATGGAATGGAAATCCTGAGGAATTTTTTAAATGCTTAAAAATTAAACTTAAAACCAAAATTTTAGAGCTGAGAGGAGCTGAGGAAAATGATTAAAGAGGCTATTGGCAGAGTTGTTAGAGGAGAAAATTTATCTGTTAAAGAAGCCAGTGGGGTAATGCAGGAGATAATGGAGGGTAGGGCAACAGCTGCCCAGATTGGAAGCTTTTTAACATGCTTAAGGATGAAGGGAGAAACACCTGAGGAAATTGCAGGTTGCGCAAGTGTAATGAGGGAGAAGGCACTTCCAATTAACAGCAGGCATCACCTGCTTGTGGATACCTGCGGAACCGGAGGAGATGGAGCAGGTACTTTCAATATTTCTACAACAGTTGCCTTTGTAGTGGCAGGCAGCGGTCTGGCAGTTGCCAAACACGGTAATCGTTCGGTTTCAAGTAAAAGCGGCAGTGCAGATGTCCTTGAGGCTTTAGGAGTAAAAATAGACCTTTCGCCTGCTGAAGTAGAGGAGGTTTTAGATAGGATAGGTATCGGCTTTCTATATGCACCTACTTTTCATAAGGCAATGAAATATGCCATTAGCCCGAGAAGGGAAATAGGAATTCGCAGTGTTTTCAATATCTTAGGGCCCCTTACCAATCCTGCACGGGCAAAATTTCAGGTGCTAGGTGTATATGATGCAGGTTTAACTGAAAGTGTTGCTCAAGTCTTGGATAGATTGGGAGTTGAAAATGCTTATGTGGTACATGGTGCTGGTGGCTTAGATGAAATTTCCACACTGGGCCCCAGCAAAATTACCCACTTAAAGAAAGGTTCCATAGAAACGTTTGAAATTACACCTGAAGATTTTGGCTTCCCGAGAAGAAAACTTTCCGATCTCAAGGGTGGAGATGCTATTTTTAATTCTAAAATTACAAGAAGGGTACTAGCCGGAGAAGAAGGACCTTACCGGGAAATAGTCCTTTTAAATGCTGCAGCCGCCATTGCTGCCGGAGGAGCGGCGAGAGATCTTCATGAAGGTGTTAAGCTGGCAGCTTATATAATTGATTCGGGTAAAGCCCTTGAAAAGCTGGAGGAACTGATCCAGGTCAGCAATAGTAATTTAAGGTTGGGAGAGATATCATGATACTTGAAAAAATTGTCCGGCATAAAAGACATGAAGTTGCTGAAAGGAAGTCAAGGAGACCTTTAGAGTTGTTAAAAAAGAGCCTGCCGCAGACAAGGGGGGAATTTAAAAGTGCCCTTGGCAAAGAAGGGGTAAGCCTGATAGCTGAAGTTAAAAAAGCATCCCCCTCAAAAGGGGTTTTTAGGGAAGACTTTGATCCGGTGAAAATCGCTACAAGTTATGAGAAAGCAGGAGCAGCGGCAATTTCAGTTCTCACCGACAGTGAATTTTTTCAAGGAAGCCTGCAAGATTTAAAAAAAGTTAAGGAATCCGTACAACTTCCCGTTTTACGAAAGGATTTTATTATCGATCCTTACCAAATCTATGAAGCGAAGTATAGTGGAGCAGATGCCATTCTTTTAATTGCAGCTGTTTTGGATGAGAAACAGTTAACGGAATTTCTAAACCTTGCCGGAGAGCTAGAGCTCGATGCACTAGTTGAGGTTCATTCCCGAGAGGAATTGAAAGTCGCCCTCCGCTCTAGGGCGGAAATCATAGGAATTAACAATCGCGATTTGACAACATTTAATACGGATATTAAGACTACTTTGGAGCTGGCAAAATTTGTTCCCGAGGGCTGCATACTTGTAAGTGAAAGCGGAATTTCGAGCGGTGAGGATGTAAAAAGATTAGCGCAGGCTGGTGTGGATGCCATCCTTGTTGGAGAGGCACTTGTAACCAGTTCCGAGATTGATGCCAAGATTAAGGAACTTATAGGGGTGTAAGGAAGTTGATCTGGATAAAGATTTGCGGAATAACGAATTTCGCTGATGCACAAGCTGCTGCTTCTTTAGGTGCTGATGCCCTGGGGTTTATATTCGCCAAAAGTCCACGTTGGGTTCAGCCTGAAAAGGTCAGGGAAATAGTTTTATCTTTACCTCCGGAGACGGAAAAGATAGGTGTTTTCATGGATGAAAAACCGGAAAAAGCAAGGGAAATTGCCGAGTTTTGTGGATTAACGGGCTTACAGTTTCACGGCAATGAATCCCCGGAATACTGCAAGAAATTTAAGGATTATCATGTTATAAAGGCCTTCAGGGTTAATTCTGAGAAGGGCTGGGACAAAATTTTTCCCTACGTTCAAAATAACGCTATTGACAGGATTCTACTTGACACTTACGTCAAAGGAGTACCGGGGGGTACAGGCAAAACCTTTCCCTGGAAAATGGCAGCTTTACGAAACTGGAAAGATATACCTGTAATAGTTGCAGGTGGCATAAACCCACTGAACGTAACACGTTGTCTTCAAGAGGCAAACCCCTTTGGAATAGATATAGGAAGTGGTGTTGAAAGGGAACCCGGAAAAAAAGATCACAGTATGCTCAAGGAACTCTTTGAGAAGGTAAGAGGCATAAAATATTCTAGTTCTTAGGAAGGATGATGGAGATGAATAAGGCCGGATATTTTGGTGAATTCGGTGGCCAGTATGTTCCTGAAACATTAATGCCTGCATTACAGGAGTTGGAAGAGGCCTATGAAAAATATAAGGAAGAGCGTGGGTTTAAGGAAGAACTGGATTATTATTTGAAAAATTATGTGGGAAGGCCTACGCCCTTATATTATGCACAAAAACTGACTGACCATCTTGGAGGAGCAAAAATCTATCTGAAAAGAGAGGATTTAAACCATACAGGTGCCCACAAAATAAACAATAGTCTGGGGCAGGCTCTTTTGGCTAAAAGAATGGGCAAGAAAAGAATAATTGCTGAAACAGGTGCCGGGCAACACGGGGTGGCAACGGCAACGGCAGCAGCGCTTCTGGATTTGGAATGTGAAATTTTTATGGGTGCGGAGGATGTCAGGAGGCAGTCTTTAAATGTCTTTCGAATGGAACTTCTTGGGGCAAAAGTTGTTAAGGTAGAATCGGGCACCAGGACATTAAAGGATGCAACTAATGAAGCTTTGCGTAATTGGGTCACGACAGTTGAAAACAGTCATTATATAATCGGCTCCGTTGTGGGACCTCATCCTTACCCTACCATGGTGAGAAACTTTCAAAGTGTAATTGGTCAGGAAGCAAAGGAGCAGATTACTGAAATTGAGGGGAAATTACCTGACCTTTTAATTGCCTGTGTTGGTGGAGGAAGCAATGCCATGGGGCTTTTTCATCCCTTCAAGGATTTACAAGAAGTAAAAATGCTTGGTGTGGAAGCTGCCGGTAGTGGGATAGATACGGGTAAACATGCAGCATCCTTAACTGCAGGCAGCAAAGGTGTTTTGCATGGTGCGTTAAGTTATCTCTTACAGGACAGTGATGGGCAAATCCTGCCGGCCCACTCCGTATCCGCGGGCCTGGACTACCCGGGAGTGGGGCCTGAGCACAGTTATTTTAAAGACACGGAAAGAGCTCAATATCAGGCTGTAACAGATAAAGAAGCTTTGGAGGCATTTAAGTTGTTATCTCGGTTAGAAGGAATAATTCCGGCCCTGGAAAGTTCCCATGCGCTTGCTGCTGCTTGCCAGGTTGCTCCACGTTTGGAGAAGGAGAGGGTAATTGTAGTCTGCCTGTCCGGTAGAGGTGATAAAGATGTTGCTGAAGTTTCAGAGTTGTTGAGGGGTGAGGCAATATGAATAGAATAGATGCTGTTTTTAACGATTTGCGCAAGTCACAAGGGAAGGCAGTGATTCCATACGTTACCTGCGGTTATCCTAGTTTAGATTTTACTAAAGAGTTAATTTCGGTACTGGCAGAAGCAGGTGCGGATTTAATTGAAATTGGAGTTCCCTATTCAGATCCCGTGGCTGACGGTCCCACCATTCAAAAGGCGTCTGCCAGGGCACTGACCGCGGGAATAACCCTCGATAAAATTTTTCGGCTGGTAGAGGAGGTAAGGGGAAAATGTCAGGTGCCTTTAATTATGATGACTTATTATAACCCAATTTATGTTACGGGAGTGGAAAATTTCATTAAAAAAGCTGCTGCAGCGGGTGTTGACGGTCTAATAATTCCCGACCTTCCAGTGGAAGAGGCCGGTCATTTAAGTGAAGTCGCAGAGAGATCCGGTCTAAGGACCATATTTTTAGTGGCGCCAACAAGCACTTCTGAAAGGATTGAAAAAATTGCCGGCATATCGCGCGGATTTATTTATTGCGTAAGTGTTACGGGAGTTACCGGAGCAAGGAAAGAAGTTTCGGAAGGGTTGGAGGATTTTTTAAAGAGGATTCGGCTCCGCACTGAACTTCCCCTTGCAGTAGGATTTGGAATTTCAGGGCCAGAAACTGCCCGTCAGGCAGCAGAATATGCTGATGGGGTCATAGTGGGAAGCGCCTTAATCCAAAAGATTGAGGAAAATGTTGCGGGAGAGGACTACAGTAAAGCGCTTCAGGAAGCTGCTGCCTTTATTAAGGAGTTGAAGGGTGCGGTAGATAGTAAAAGCGCACCTAACGACTTATAGTCATGGTGCATAATAAAAATATTATAGGTGATTGACAGAATTATAATGTTAATTATTATATATAATTCCTTTCTTTCCAAAAATCCCCCAGTCTTTAATGGCTTTTTACCAAATATATTTTAGTAAGAAGCTAAAGTAAGGGGGATTTTTTGTGTATTTAAAATTAAGCGGTTTATCCTTTAAAATACTGGGAGCTGTAGTAGCCATTGTCTTGATATGTATGATAACCATATCCTTTAACATTTCTGAAACAATACAAGTTGCCACCGGAAAAAAGCTGAAACCAATTTATAAGGTAGATACTAAAGAAAAAAAGGTGGCAATATCCTTTGATGCCTGTTGGGGTTCGGAGAATACATTAAAAATACTTGATATACTTGATAAATACAACGTTAAAACAACATTTTTTCTTGTAAACATTTGGCTGGAGGATTATCCCGATAAAGCTAAAGAAATTCGTGCCAGGGGTCATGAAATAGGACTTCATTCCACCACCCATCCACATTTTACACGGCTAAGTGATGAAAAAATTAGAGAAGAATTGCAAAAAAATAAAGATATGATTAAAAAAGTTACCGGATTTGATGCAATTCTCTTCAGGCCTCCATTTGGGGATTATGATTCCAGGGTTGTTAAAATTATTCAGGATATGGGGCTGTACCCAATTCAATGGAGCGTAGATTCACTGGATTGGAGGGGACTTTCCGCAAGCCAGATGACAAGAAGGGTTACTGAAAGAATTGGCCCGGGCGATATTGTACTCTTTCATAATGATGGTGAACATACTGTCGAAGCAATTGATGAAATAATAAAAATTTTGCAATCACAGGGTTATAAAATTGTACCTGTTTCAGAACTTATTTATAAAGGAGACTACTATGTAGACGTCAATGGAATTCAACATGGCAAGTAAGTATAAAAAATTTTTTTGAGGAGATACTACTAAAGGGTTTTGAAATTACTCTTCAACATTTTTACCCACCGCAGAAAGCAGGCTTATATGCCTGCTTTCTACACTAAAATCTTAAAGAGGATGTTCGCCCGGCACTTAACGTTATGTCATCTTATTGAATTACTCAATACTTCAAACGTTGATGTTTAGTGATGATTAACTTTTAAGTAAATACCGGGCTAAGTGCCGGGTCGAACACTCACCTAAAAAAGCTTGTATCTTTAATGACTAGTATATTTAGGTGGTGGAAAAATGCCTAATTGTAAATTGCCACAGTGTTTTTTATGTGGAAAAATCTATCGTGGAAACCTTGAGGAAGGTATCATAATCAGAGGGTATTATATCTGTGAAAGTTGTGAGGAAAAAATTATGAAGATAACAGTCAATGATAGTTATTATTACAAGGTGGTCGACCGCTTTAAGGAAACTATTTGGAAAGATATTGTTGTATAAAGATGGCAAGTAAAGGGTCAAGTTAATTAGAGGAAAATAGTCCTTTAATTAACTTGACTTTTTAAATTTTTCCCTCTTCTTTACGTTTATTAATTCTTGCCATATAGTGGCAGTGCTGGAGTTCTGCTCGTAATTGACTGAGCTTCCATTCCGAAATCCCCAGTGCAGCAGAAATTTCACTGTCCCTTTTTCCGTTTTTCCAGGCTTTGATGATTACATTCAGGTCAATTCCCAGCTTTTTTTCGATAGCTTTTTTGTCAATATAATCTTCTGCTTTTAATCTGGGCATATTCGAAATCTCCTTTCTCTTGAATTTATTTTTGACCTGTTGGTATAGTTCTATGTGGGAGCTTTCCTAGAAGTTTATATCAATGTGTGCTAAAATTACTAATGTATGTGAAATTTGAATGGAATGGAATTTCTAACTATGGATTGTAGACAGAATAAATTGCCCGTAGTAGAAAGTTTAGAAAAATATATAAGTGAAGACTGTACCAGGTTGCATATGCCGGGACATAAGGGTAATTCTATTTTTCACGCTTTTCCAAACTTTTGGCAAGCTGATGTTACTGAAGTTAGAGGGCTTGATGATTTCCATCATCCAACCGGTGCCATTAAAGAAGCCCAGGAGCTTTTAAGGGACCTTTTTAATACCGAAGCAAGTTTTTTTCTTATAAATGGTGCTTCTGTAGGTATTCACGCCGGCATCCTCTCACAAATTAAACCCGGTGATACAATTCTGGTACCTCGTCACAGTCACCGTTCTTTACTTGGTGCAATGATACTTTCCGGAGCAAATCCTGTTTATATTTCTTCTGAAATTTGTCATGATTATGGTATGCCCCTGGGAGTAAATTGGGAATCTTTCCGAAAAAAAATTAAAAAAAATAAAGATGCAAAACTGGTATTTTTACAAAACCCCACATATGAAGGAGTTGCCGAAAACATTAAATCTATAAAAAAGCTCCTGCCGGAAAAAATGATTGTTATGGTTGATGAAGCACACGGTGGGCATTTTTACTTTCATTCTTGCCTGCCGTCTTCAGCTTTAAGGTGGGGTTGTCAAATAGTTGTTCATGGAGCACACAAGACACTTGGATCCTTGACCCAGACAGGTTTTATACATTTAAATTCGGGAATAAATATTGCAAGGGTTAAAGAAACACTTACCCTTTTACAAAGCACAAGTCCTTCATACCTGCTTCTGGCTTCCCTGGATGCTGCTCGCCACAAGCTAGCAACAGGTGGCAGTGAGATTTTTGAAAGGATAATTACAAAGGCTGACAACTTGAGAAAAGGTATCAACAGTATACCGGGGTTGCATTGTCTGGAACAATCGGAATTGCCAAACAGGGAATTAGACCCAACTAAACTTGTTATATCAGCCGGGGGATTGAATCTCAGCGGGTTTACCCTGGATAAAATTTTGCGTGACTGCTATGGCATCCAGGTTGAAATGGCCAATACAGCTTACGTGGTTGCAATGATTACCATAGGAGATGGCGAGCTTGCAGAGGATGAAATCCTGGAGGCCTTTAAAGATCTTGCCTTTCGATATAGAAACCTATCATCAACACAATATGAGAAGTTGGAGTTACCTGAACCTCCACCTGTAATAGTGAACCCCAGGGAAGCATATTTTGCCCCCAAGGTTAAGGTGGATTTAGAGAGCTCTCTAGGCAAAATTTCAGGGGAAACCATCTGCCCCTACCCGCCGGGTATTCCTGTCCTGTGTGCAGGTGAGGAGATAACTCATGAAGTTATGGAATATCTCCACTGGTTGAAAAAAAGTGGTGCCTCCTGGCATGGGGGCAATGATTTAAGATTAAATTCAATTTTAGTCTTAGAGGAAAAAAGGAGATAACTATGCAGGGAAAGTAGGGGGCTGAAAAATTGAGCATAAAGGATAGAGGGAAGCTAATAGTAGTGGAAGGGTTAGATGGGAGCGGCAAAGAAACTCAAACCAAGAGGTTGTATGATCGGCTTAAATATGAGGGAATAAATGTTAAAAAAATTGCATTTCCCCGCTACAATAGTGAATCTTCTGCTTTGATAAAAATGTATTTAAATGGTGAATTTGGAGATAAAGCAACAGATGTTAATCCCTATGTAGCGTCAACTTTTTATGCTGTAGATAGATACGCATCATTCAAACAGGAATGGGAGCAGTTTTACAAGGAAGGCGGAATAGTTATTGCTGATAGGTATACAACATCAAATATGATACATCAGGCTGGTAAAATAAAGGATAGAGAAGAAAAAGAAAAATTTTTGAAGTGGTTATGGGATTTTGAATTTAATATTTACGGGTTACCTGCACCGGACCTGGTATTTTTCTTGGATGTTTCTGTTGAATTTAATAAGAGGTTGATGGAAGGTAGAAAAAACAAGTTCACAGGAGAGGCTAAAAAAGATATCCATGAAAGAGATTTAAATCATTTACTTGATGCATATAACAATGCCATGATTATTGCTGAAAAGTATCAATGGCAAAAAATTGAGTGCGTAAAAGACAATAAATTAAGAAGTATCAGTGATATTCATAATGAAATATATAAAGAAGCAAGTAAAATCATTTAAAGTGTGTGTTCGAAAAGGAGCACGAGAGACACGAGAAGTTCAAGGCGGCGAAGGCTCTGAGCAGCGGAGCGTACATTGAAGTACGTGAGCAGCGTAGGAGACGAGCCAACGCCGAAATTCGAAGTGGATTTTGCGCGGACTTTTCGAACATCCTCTTAAAAGTACTGTTTTTGTATAACTGCAACATTACAAAAGATTCTAATCTGAGAAACCTAATGAAGGTTTACCTTTTATAATGTGTTATAATAAAAAATAGTCCATGAAAATATATAAAATTGATCCAGAGGATATTATGGGTGAGTGTGAAATATATGAATAGTTCTAGTAAAGCACTGTCAAAGGTTCTTAATTATTTTTCTACTGCAATTTGTAATAACGGTGTTTCCCATGCCTATCTCCTATCAGGTGGAAGTGCCCATTTACGCCGGGAAGCAGCTTTTCAGATAGCCGCCCTTCTAAACTGTACTGCTGTTGAAGAAGGAAGAGCCTGTGGCAGCTGTGAAGCATGTAAAAAAGTGGAGGGTGGAACTCATCCTGATTTATATACTATAGAGCCTGAAGGTGCCTCAATTAAAATTTCTCAAGTCAGAAAACTACAGAAGGATCTGGGATATAAAAAATATGAGGGTAAATACAAGGTAATTATTATTGAGGAAGCGGCAAAAATGACAACTGAAGCTGCAAATTGCCTTTTGAAGATATTAGAAGAACCCCTTGGTTCTACCGTTTTTCTGCTTCTTGCAGAACAAAAGCAGAATATGCTACCAACGATTCTTTCCCGCTGCCAACACATGTATCTCGGATTGCATGATGAATTTGTTCCTATAGAAGATTTTGATCAGTATATATCCAAGTTGCTGTCAAAGGATAAGTTGCAGGCAATTGAACTGGCAGAGGAAGTTCAAAAAAATGATGATAACTTTTTGCAAAGCTTTTTAAGTAATTTACTGCGCTGGTACCGGGATCGCATGGTATGGGAAGAGATACGCTCGGAAAAACTATTATTTAACAGTACCTGGCTTAGCAGTCTAAAAAAATGTGAAATTACTGCTGAAGGATGTATTGCAGCTATTGAGAAAATAACTGCTGCACAGAAAAATTTAGAAAGCAATGCAAACAAGCTTTTAACTTTGGAAAGCTTGTTTTTGGAATTGACCGCCTTGAGATAGTTCAAGGCTAGGAGGGAAGAATCATGTATACAGTAATCGGCATTAGGTTTAAAAAAGCCGGAAAAATATATTATTTTGATCCTGGAGAATTAGACTTAAAAGTAGGAGATAAAGCTATTGTTGAAACTGCAAGGGGATTGGAATTTGGTGAAGTAGTGGTAGGTCCAAAAAAAGTTAAAGAGGAGGAAATTGTTCAACCCTTAAAAAAGGTTATCCGTAAAGCAACAGAAGAGGATATAAAGCAGCAGAAAATAAATGAACAAAAGGAAATAGAAGCATTTGAAATTTGCCTTGAAAAAATAGAAAAGCATGGCATGGATATGAAACTTATCGATGTAGAATATACCTTTGATGTCAGTAAAATTATCTTCTATTTTACAGCTGAAGGCAGGGTTGACTTCAGAGAATTGGTAAAGGATTTGGCAAGTGTTTTTAGAACCAGAATTGAGCTTCGACAAATTGGTGTTCGGGATGAAGCAAAAATGCTTGGTGGCATTGCTTCTTGTGGCAGGGAGATATGCTGTGCCTCCTTTATGGGTGAATTTGATCCAGTTTCTATCAGGATGGCAAAGGACCAAAATTTATCTTTAAATCCGAGCAAAATCTCCGGACTGTGCGGGCGCTTAATGTGCTGCTTGCGTTTTGAAAATGATGTGTACCAGGAATTAAAAGATCAGTTCCCTAAAAACGGAGAAAAGGTTCATACTTCCCTGGGGGAAGGAACTGTTGTTGATAAAGATTACCTGCAGGAAACTGTTAAGGTAGAAATTGATGATAACCAGTACATCAATGTTGAGCTTGATGATGTTAAAAAAGAAGAGGAGTAAGCGTGGCATAAGGCCGCGCTTTTTCTAGAAATAAGCTATGATACTTTTGGAGCAAGGGTATGGCTCACCGGTAGTGCCGGATAAGCTCGTTCCAATACTTTTTTCAGTACTACCATGGTTTTTTGGGTTTCAAAGTGACGAAAAAGGGTTACTTTTGCGGAAAGGAGGGGATTCTCCTCATGAAGCTTACTGAAAGTCTCATGGAAATGGAAAAAAAGGTGGAAAGCCTTCTGGAGGAAATACGGGAGCTTAAAATGTATGCCTATGCCCTGGAAGAACAAAATGAACAATTGAGGACCCAATTATATGAAAAGGAAAACAAGGATAAAAAAGAAGGGCATGCAAATCTTGAAAAACTGTATAAAGAAGGCTTTCATATCTGCCCTCCTCATTTTGCAAGGTCCAGAAAAGAAAACCAGGACTGCCTTTTTTGTTTAAGCTTTTTAAACAAAGATACCAGGGATGCGGAGGCTAAGTAAGTGGAGCTACGGCTACTTTCCCATGAGTCCCTTGAGGATTTAAGTGGAAACATAAAAATAATTCAAAATAAGAATTTATATCGCTTCAATGAAGATTCCGTTTTATTGGCTGACTTTACGCGGGTGGACAAAAAAAGCCGTGTGGTTGATTTAGGTACAGGAAGCGGTGTATTATTGTTATTACTTTTTGCCAGGGAGCCGAGTATAGAAGGTGTGGGGGTAGAAATACAACGGGAACTGGCAGAGATGGCTTCAAGAAGCGTTAGTTACAATGGTTTAGCAGGCAAAATCAAGGTTATTAATAATGACCTAAAAAATGCCCAGCAGTTTCTCACTAAAAACAGCTGGGACCTGGTTGTTTCCAACCCGCCCTATATTCCAAAGGGTAAAGGAAGAACCAGCCCCAGGAGAGAAATTGCCATAGCCCGCCAGGAAATTTATTGTACCTTGCAGGATGTGGTAAATACCGCAGCAATGTTACTTAAACCGGGTGGAAGTTTTGCCATGGTACACCGGGTAGAAAGGCTTCCTGAAATTATGGTGCTTTTCAAGAAAAATGGTTTGGAACCGCGGAGAATGCAACTAGTTGCGGCAAGTGAGAATAAAGCACCATACCTTGTTTTAATCCAATCCTGGAAAAATTCTTCTCCGGGCCTTGAAGTACTTCCTCAAAAAAATTTAAATGAGTGTTGGAAAAGGAGGAAGTGAGATTATGATTGAAGAAAAAAGGGGAACGCTTTATCTCTGTGCTACCCCTATAGGTAACTTAGAGGACATTACATACAGGGCGGTAAGGATTTTAAAAGAAGTGGATATCATTGCCGCTGAGGATACCAGGCATACAAAGAAACTTCTTAACCACTTTGAAATTACCACGCCGCTTACCAGCTATTATAGATATAACAAGGAAGGCAAAGGAAAAATATTACTTCACAGGCTCTTAAAGGGAGAAAATATTGCCCTGGTTTCTGATGCCGGAATGCCGGGAATTTCCGATCCGGGCTATGAACTTGTTAAACTTGTAGTGGATAGCGGTTTAAGGGTAGTTCCTGTGCCGGGAGTATCTGCAGTTACTGCTGCACTGGCAGCTTCGGGCTTAGACACAAGGCAGTTTTATTTTCAAGGTTTTTTGCCCAGCAAAAAGAAGGAGAGGGAGGCTGAACTGCAGAAATTAAAGGATTATACCTGCACCCTGGTCTTTTACGAGTCGCCCCATAGAATTAAAGATACCTTACAAAGTATTTCTACAGTGCTGGGTGAACGCAAAACGGCGGTTGCAAGGGAATTAACAAAGAAATTTGAAGAGTTTATCAGGGGAAATTTATCTCAAGTAATAAAGCACTTTGAAGAGGAGCCGCCTAAGGGAGAATTTACGATTGTGGTGGAAGGTTCGAAGCTTCCTGAGGGCCCGGAAACTGTAGACATTCATATCCTGGTGGAAGAGGTTTTCCAGAAGGTTTCAGAAGGTGCCAATAAAAAAGAAGAGATAAAAAGAATTGCCAGGGAAGCCGGGATACCTAAGCGCGAATTATATGAGGCGGTACTGAAAAGAGAAAAAAAGGTTTAAAAAACCATGCTTTTTGGGGGGTTCAACACCAAAAACATGGTTTTTTTGTTAGGCACTTATTTTTAAATTTAAACAGCCTCAACCATGGAACGTGCACACTGCTTGCAGACGTTTTTACCCTTGAAGTTGCTCACTTCTTCAGCGCTGCCGCAGAATACACAGGCCGGCTCATATTTTTTCAGGATAATTGTTTCATCGTCTACGTAGATTTCAAGAGCGTCCCTCTCTTCAATACCGAGGGTTCTACGCAATTCGATTGGAATAACAATCCTGCCTAATTCATCAACTTTGCGCACAATGCCTGTGGATTTAATCATAATCTTCCCCTCCCCTATCGCATTTTTTCAGCAATGTTCGACAACTTAGTTAGATGATAACAATATTGCCAGAAAAAGTCAACACAAAATTTGGCGAATTTTGTATTAAATATTTCAATTAAGGAAAAACTTGACATAAAAGTGCCCTTTTCCTATAATACAATGAAGGGTATAGAAAACTTGGCTTGCGCCAAGTCTTTGACGCAGGCGGAAGCCCTAGTTGTACTTATGCTTTTCCAGAGCTATACTTTCTGATAGTATAAAAATAGATACTGCGGGGCTTTCCCCGTTTTTTTACTACCTAACAGGGAGGGTAAAAATAAAGTGAGTAATAATACATTGTACGTTACAACCCCCATCTACTATCCCAGCGATAAATTACATATCGGACACGCTCTAACAACCACCATGACAGATACCCTGGCTCGTTTTAAAAAAATGCAGGGTTATGATGTTTACTTTTTAACAGGTTCTGATGAGCACGGCCAAAAAATTCAAAGAAAGGCATACGAAGCAGGAAAAACTCCATTAGAATATGTAGATGAAATAGTAGCGACATTTAAAACTTTGTGGAAGGAACTGGACATTGAATACGATGACTTTATCAGAACATCTGAAGAGAGGCATAAAAAAGTAGTCCAGAAAATATTTCTGAAAATTTATGAGAAAGGCGATATTTATAAATCGGAATACGAGGGTTGGTATTGTACACCTTGTGAAAGTTTTTGGACCGAAAGACAGTTAAAGGTTGAAGATGGAAGCAAATTATGCCCTGATTGCGGCCGCACCGTAGAGCTTGTCAAGGAAGAAAGCTATTTCTTTAAAATGAGCAAGTATGCAGACAGGCTACTTGAACACATCGAAAACAACCCTGATTTTATTCAGCCTGTCACCCGCCGTAATGAGATGATTTCCTTTATCAAACAGGGTTTGGAGGATTTATGTATTTCGAGGACTACCTTTGACTGGGGAATTCCGGTGCCAATTAATGAAAAACATGTCATATATGTCTGGTTTGATGCCCTTACAAACTATATTTCTGCTCTTGGCTACGGCACTGCAGACGATAGCAAGTTCCAAAAGTACTGGCCCAGTGCGGTGCATTTTGTTGGAAAGGATATAGTACGTTTCCATACGATTATTTGGCCTACCATTTTAATGGCTGCTGATTTGCCTCTGCCCCGGAAGGTTTACGGCCATGGCTGGCTTCTGGTTGGCGGTGGTAAAATGTCCAAGTCTAAAGGAAATGTTGTGGATCCCATGGTCTTAATTGATCGCTATGGTAGTGACGCAATCAGGTACTACCTGTTAAGGGAAATGCCAAAGGGTGAAGACGGCTATTATACTGAAAAATCCCTAGTTGAAAGGATAAACACAGATCTCGCCAATGATCTTGGCAACCTTTTAAGCAGAACCACAGCAATGATTAATAAATTTTGCCAGGGAAAAATTCCTCAACCCGGTGAAGCACATGAAATAGATAAAGAGCTACAATCCATGGCGGTGGAATTACCCAGTAAAGTAAATGAACTGGTTGAGAAATTTGAGTTTAATAATGCACTGCAGGAAATCTGGAAACTGGTAAACCGTGCAAATAAGTACATTGATGAAACTGCCCCCTGGGCCCTTGCTAAAGACTCCAATTCTCGTGAGAGGCTTAATACTGTCCTTTACCACATGGCAGAAGTGCTGAGAATAGTCACGGTTTTAATAGGGCCGTTCATGCCTAAAACTCCTGAAAAGGTCTGGCAGCAGCTTGGAATAACCGGCAAGAAGGAATCTCAAACATGGGAAAGTATTACATCCTGGGGCGCCTTACCGGCAGGAGTTGCAATTAATAGAGGAAATCCCCTCTTCCCGCGTTTGGAAATACCTCAGGAAGAGGAAAATGAAGATAACAAAACGGCAAAAAAACAATCTAAAAACAAGGTGAAGGAAGAGAAAAAGAAAGCACAGGCAGAAAAGAAAAGTGAGCAGATTACTATAGATGACTTTGCAAAGATAGATTTAAGGGTAGCTGAAGTTATAGAGGCGGAGAAGGTGGAAGGCTCCGATAAACTTCTCAAGCTGAAGGTAAAAGTAGGAGAAGAGGAAAGACAGATTGTAGCAGGCATTTCAAAACATTATAAGCCGGAAGAGCTTTTGGGCAAAAAGGTAGTTGTGGTCTATAACCTTAAACCTGCAAAGCTCATGGGGATTAAATCAGAGGGAATGCTGCTGGCTGCTTCAAATGAAGAAGGCTTGGGAGTTCTGACATTAGATAAAGATGTTTCCAGTGGGGCGAAGGTAAAATGATAGAGCTTTTTGACAGCCATGCTCATCTAGATCATGAAAGGTTTACTGAAGACAAGAATGAAGTGCTGGAAAGGGCCAGGGAAAACGGTGTGCAATACATTCTCAATGCAAGTGGCGACCCTATTTCCTGTTATGATTCGGTAGCTCTAGCAGAAACGGAAGATATGATTTATGCTGCAGTAGGGATTCACCCCCATGAAGCCAAAGTATTTACCGAAGATACTGTAGAGCTGTTAAGACACCTGGCTAGAAAGGATAAGGTAGTTGCAATAGGTGAAATAGGCCTTGATTATTACTATGACCATTCGGAACGAGAAATTCAAAGGGATGTATTCAGGAAACAGATTAGAATTGCAAGGGAAGTAGGGCTTCCCATAATAGTTCATGACAGGGATGCCCATGAAGATACCCTTATTATACTGAAAGAGGAAAATGCTCAAGATGTGGGAGGAGTTTTTCACTGCTTTTCAGGCAGTGTCCAGATGGCTCGAGAAATTTTAAAAATGGGATTTTATATTTCCATGGCAGGACCCGTTACCTTTAAAAACTCTAAAAAAGCCCCTGAAGTGGTTGGGGTAGTTCCTGAAGACAGGTTATTAATTGAAACTGATTGCCCCTATTTAAGCCCTGAACCAAAAAGAGGAAAAAGGAATGAACCAGGCCACGTAAAATATGTGGCAGAAAAAATCGCTGAAATTAGGGGAGAGACTTTTGAACAGGTAGCTGGCTATACTACACAGAATGCCAAAAGACTATTTGGAATAAATGATTAAAAATAAACCTAAAAACCCTTGTTAATAACCGGCCATATTAACGAGGGTTTTTGCTTTTTACAATATTTATTATTGACAGGGGAAGAGGATAAGTATAAACTATAAATGAGAAATATTATCAATTATACATAAAACTAAATAGAGGGCTAATTTTTTACTTTTCATTGATAATAACTTTCAATTAGGGGGAGTAGTATGAAACTGGAGAATCTTAGAAGAGGGCAATCATTTAGGATAATCTCAATTCCTGATGATATAGTTAGAGCCCAGGCTATTCGCTTTGGTTTAGCTGAGGGAGAGATTGCGGTTTGTGAGGAGATTATACCAGCAGGGCCGATAGTTATTAAGAAAAACCGTCAGGAGATAGTACTAGGGAGGGGCCTCGCAAAATCAATACAAGTAGAACTGATATAAGGGAGGGTACATTTATGGCACATTGTCATGATACGGGATTAAAATTAGCTATACCTGAAAATGTAAAAAAAATAGTTTTGGCCGGAAACCCCAATACAGGTAAAAGCGTATTTTTCAATTACTTAACAGGCCTATATGTGGATGTTTCAAATTATCCGGGAACCACTCTTGAAATTTCCCATGGAAAGATGGATGAGGATGTAATCATAGATACTCCCGGTGTATATGGCCTTTCTTCATTTAACGATGAAGAGAAAATTGCACGGGATATCATTATCAATGCAGATATTGTTCTCAATGTCGTTGATGCTGTTCACCTTGAAAGGGACTTATTTTTAACACAACAGATTATAGATACCGGAGTTCCGGTTGTTGTTGCTTTAAATATGGTAGATGAAGCTAAAAGACAGGGAATAGAGATAGATTACCAGGCTTTAAGCAGTCTGCTGGGGGTTCCTGTAATTCCTACTGTAGCAATTAAAGGACAGGGGCTTGAAAAAGTAAAAAATACATTACATTCAGCTACAAAGGGCAGGATTACTCCAGGCTTGAAGAAAAGTTTAACTGACCTTATCAATCGTGTAGGAAGCCAGGGTGAAGCTTTACTGGTTCTGGAAGGTGATGAGGTAGTTGCTTCCAGACACGGCATACTTCCAGGCAAAGAAAGAGACAAGGTTTATATGGAGCGCAGAAAAAGGGTAAATGAAATAACTGCTGAAGTTCTAAAGGAAGTACGGCAGGGCGCAAGCTTTGCAACTACTCTGGGACGTTTAATGATTAAGCCTGTAACAGGTATCCCCATTTTAGCGCTGGCGCTCTGGCTAATGTACAAGGCTATTGGTGTATTTGTTGCCCAGGATATTGTAGGTATTACAGAGGAAACAATAATGATCGGTATGTATGAGCCTGCAATCAAGGGCCTGATAAGTAAATACGTGACACTGGATTCTATTTTGGGACAGTTTTTAGCTGGGGAATTTGGTATTTTAACAATGGCCCCCACATATTTGCTAGGTTTGTTAATGCCTTTAGTGGTTGGCTTCTACTTTTTCCTTGCCTTGTTTGAGGATTCCGGGTATCTGCCCCGTATTGCAACCCTGACAGATAGGGTCTTAAGCAGTCTTGGTTTAAACGGCAGGGCAGTTATCCCTATGATTTTAGGTTTTGGTTGTGTAACTATGGCAACTATTGTAACAAGGATTTTAGGCTCTGACAGGGAAAGACGAATAGCGATTTTCCTCCTGGGACTTACAATTCCCTGCTCAGCACAGCTTGGTGTCATAGTTGGCCTCTTGGCCGGGGTTGGAATTAAACTTACAATTATGTATATTGTTGTGATATTCTCCATGCTGGTAGCTGCCGGGACAATTTTGAATGCAATACTGCCCGGAAAGTCGACTGATCTCTTGATAGACCTTCCACCTTTAAGGATTCCAAGACTTGCAAATGTCTTGAAAAAAACCGGTGTAAAGTCTTACGGTTTCTTAAAAGAAGCTGCCCCCCTCTTTGCACTGGGAGCAATTATAATTACGGGTTTACAGGTTACTGGAACCCTTGAAGTAATTCAAAATTTACTTGCTCCTATTACAGTTGGCTGGCTGGGGCTACCTAAAGAAGCTGCTACCGCCTTTGTAATGGGGATTGTAAGAAGGGATTTTGGAGCAGCCGGTCTAACAAGTTTAAGTCTTACTTCAATGCAAACTGTAGTTGCCCTCATTACCATAACATTGTTTGTTCCCTGTATAGCCTCAATCATGGTTTTATTTAAAGAAAGATCCAAAAAAGAGGCTGCAATCATTTGGAGTGCATCACTTGTCGTTGCCTTTATAGCTGGAGGTACTGTTGCCAGGCTAGCGAATATTTTTAGTACCGGTAACGAGGTAAATATTTTTGCCGTAACAATAGCATTTGTACTGCTCAGCATTGGAGCGATAGCAGTTACTAAAATATCTAGGAAAAAACTTTTTTCAACTTTTAGGGTGTGATAGTAATGGAGAAAGATAGACTTTTTACCTGCCCCCAATGTAAGCTCAAGGTAGATATAAAAAAAACGCTGCGCTGTCCCCGCTGTAATGCCCTTCTTTTACAGGCCGGGTGTGACGGAAAGTGTAGTAAGTGTGCTGCAAATTGCAAATAGAATAATGTTTACCATTGCTTTAAAGCGCCGGAGAGCTGATTCTTTGGCGCTTTTTTGTATTTCATGGAAAACAAGTCACGCATGTATATTTCAGGAATAATATGGTAATAATTGGACTAGTAAAGGTATTAATAATTTTAACCTTTTAGAGGTGAGGAACAATGTATTTTAAAATCTCTAAAGTAAAAGAAAACTTTAAAGATTTAACAAAAGAGGATTTTAAAAAAATATTAGTAATTAGTATTGTTGTAGCACTATTTGTAGCACTGGTTACAGGTGGTTACGTGTATGCCAAAAAGGATATTACTGTTACTGTAGATGGCAGGGTTATTCCTGTAGAAACTTTTTCCTTTACTGTCCGGTCTGCACTTGATAAAGCTGGTATCGAAATAGAAAGTGCGGATGTAATTGAACCGTCGCTTGACGCAAGGCTAACTGAAGGCACTAATATTAAAATAACCAGGGCACTTCCTGTCATTGTTCATGTAGATGGACAGGTTAAGGAGGTCAAAATCGCTAATCCTACTGTAGAAAGTGTATTGGCTGAACTTGAGATAACTTTGGGAGACATGGACAAAGTTCAATCTAACCTTTTAGAAGGAGAAGAACCATTATACGTTAAAATCACCAGAGTTACTCAAAAAGTGGAAACCAGAGAAGTACCCGTTGACTATACCGTGAAGTTAATACCAGCTGATAATATGTTGAGAGGTGAAAGAAAAGTAATCCAAAAGGGACGGCAGGGCCTTAAAAAAGAAACATATCGAGTTACCTATGAGGACGGCAATAAGGTAGAGGAAGAAGTTTTAAAGAGTGAAGTAATCAGAAAACCTGTAGAAGAAACTGCTTTATTCGGTACCAAAAAACGTTGGGAGCCGGCTGATAGATATAAGCCAGGTTCGCCGGAGTTTACCCCTGTCAAAGAGCTGGAAGTTGAGGCCACTGCCTATACCCATACCGGTAATACTACATTTACAGGAATTTGGCCCTATGTAGGTATAGTTGCAGTGGACCCCAAAGTAATTCCCCTGGGAACCAAGATGTATGTTGAAGGTTATGGCTTTGCAGAAGCCCAGGATACTGGAGGAGCTATCAAGGGTGAAAAGATAGATGTATTTATGGATACTCGGGAGGAAGCCCTCAAATGGGGTAGAAAAAAAGTAAAAGTTTATATATTGGAAACACTTAATAATGTAAAATAAGAGGAAACATCTCATAACCTGTCGAATAGTAAGTAGGTGGATTACTATTGTGGCAGGTGATTTTTTTTGGAGGCTTGGATTAGAGATTTGCGAAAAAGCATGAAAGAAAAGGAAAAAAAAAGAAAGAACAAAATTATACTTGTGGTGGTCGTATCCTTAGTGATGATATTTATCATGGCCGGTTATTCCTGGGCCAAAAAAAATATCACTGTCAATATAGATGGTAAGGTGACAAAAGTTACTACATTTCAAACTTCTGTGGCAGATGTCCTGGAGGATCAGGATATTGTAGTAAATGAAGGTGATATTTTATTCCCCAAAAAAAGTAGCATTCTTAGGGACGGAATGACAATTACAATCCAGAGGGCTTTTCCTGTATTTATAGATGTAGATGGAACCAGATATCAACATAAAACTACTTCCTCTACTGTCAAAAAAATTCTGCAAGCTGCAGGTGTTAAGGTTGCCCCTGTAGATATAGTTGAACCAAAATTGGATACGGAAATCCAGAATACAAAAATTATTAAAGTTACACGCGTCACTCAAGAGACAGTAACTGAAAAGATTAAAATACCCTTTAAAGTGGAATATTTAGAGGATAATAATTTGGAAAAGGGATTAAATAAAATTGCTCAGAGGGGTAAAGAGGGACTCCTTCACAGAGAGTGGCTGGTAACCTATCATGATGGCAAAGAAGTGAAAAGAGAAATTGTTTCCGAAAGGATTATAACAGAACCTGTTAACAAAAAAGTTGAGGTGGGTACTAAAACCGTACTTGCCAGGGGTGGGGAAGTACTGAGGTTTAAAAAAGCTATTAATGTTGTGACTACAGCATATACTTATACAGGAAAGAATACTTATACGGGAACTTCCCCTCAAAAAGGAACGGTAGCAGTAGATCCTGACGTAATCCCCTTAGGCAGCAGGTTATATATTGAAGGTTACGGTTATGCAACAGCCCAGGATGTGGGAAGTTCAATAAAAGGCAATAGAATAGATCTCTTTATGGAAACAAGGGAAGAGGCCCTTAAATGGGGCCGTAGAAAAACTAAAGTGTATATTTTAGAGTAATTATCAACAGTATCTTACTGTATAAATTTGTTAAAAATATCTAAATCTAAAAAGAAGAAAGGATTTAAGAGCGTGTTCTAAAAGGAGTAAACTTTTCGAACATCCTTTTTAAATAAAAGTTGGAAGAGGAGCACGAGAGACACGACCCGGCACTTAGTCCGACAATTAGTTTTTATTATACCGTTAGCTGTAGTTTGACTGATAAATTAATGGTAATTATGTGACTAATAGCTAAACTAAGTGCCGGGGAACATCCTCTTTAAGGAGAAGATTAGATGGAAAGTATATATAGCCCCCGTGCTGTCCGGGATTTGCTAAAGAAAAATGGACTGCATGCTAAAAAAAGTCTTGGCCAAAATTTTCTAACTGACCGCAATATAGTCCAAAAAATTGCTGAAGCTGCTGAGGTAGATTATGATACAGTCGTTGAAATAGGCCCCGGTATAGGTGCTTTAACGCTGGCTCTGGCAGCTAGAGCGGAACAAGTGATTGCACTGGAACTTGATAAAAAAATAGTACCTGTATTACGGGAAGTCACCTCCGGTTTTGCTAACATCACCATAGTGGAAGGAGATGCCGTTAAGGAAAATTTTGATACCCTGGTTGAAGGTGTGGCAGGACCCCAAAAAGCCCGAGAGGGTTATCGAGTTGCAGCAAATTTACCGTACTATGTTACAACTCCTATCATTATGCATCTTTTTGAGAAAGATTTTAATATCAAAAGCATGGTTTTTATGATGCAAAAAGAAGTTGCAGACAGGATAATGGCTGAACCCGGTGGTAAAGATTACGGTTCTCTTTCTGTGGTGGTGCAGTTTTTTGCAAAACCTAGTTTAGTAACAAAGGTACCTCCAACTGTATTTTTGCCCCAGCCCGAAGTGGAATCAGCAGTTATAAGACTGGATAAGCATAAAAGTCCTCCGGTAAATATTTCTAATAAGGAATTCTTTTTCAAGGTGGTAAGGGCCGCTTTTGGAAAACGTAGGAAAACATTGCTGAACGCTTTATCTAATTCAGCTTTAAAATTGGATAAGAATTTAATTCAAAAGGCCTGTGAAAAATCCGGAATAGATCCTAAAGCCCGGGCGGAAACTTTATCCATTGAGCAGTTTGCAGATCTAAGCGAAAATTTATCAGCCTGGTGAACTAAATAAAAGTAAGTGTTCGAAAAGGAGCAAACTTTTCAAACACCCTCTAAAAGAAGGTGACATGATGAAATTTCGTAGCCCCAGTAAAGGAGAGATGACTTTAGAGGAGGTATTTAATGATATTTTAAAGTTTATGGGGGGAAAACCTGACCATAAATTTAACCTGATTATTGGGACTGACTCTCAAACAACAAATTCAGGCACCTGTTTTGTTACTGCCATAATTGTTCACCAGGTTGGTAAAGGTGCCATATATTACTACAGAAAAAAAAGCCAGCGTAAAATAACAAGCCTCAGGCAAAAGATATTTTTCGAAACTTCACTCAGCTTGGAGACTGCTGGAAAAATAACCGGGAGGCTTGCTGAAAAGGGCCATGAAGAATTAAATGTCGAAATACACATCGATATAGGAACTAAAGGCGAAACCAAGGAATTGATCAGAGAAGTCGTTGGCATGGTTGTAGGAAGCGGTTACAATGCCAAAATAAAACCTGATTCATGCGGGGCATCGAAAGTTGCAGATAAATATACAAAGTAATTCTGAAGTTTGAATTAAAAACTTCTCCCCTGGAAATACTTAATTACAACAGAAATTTTTTAAAATGAGTGTTCGAAAAGGAGTACCTTTCGAACATCCTCTTAAAGGGGAGGGGGTTCAGTGGAATGGACCGAAAGGGAAAGATTTAACAGAAAGGAAATATATGACCTTTTTATGCAGGTTGCGGAAAAAATTCGTAGTGAAGGAAACTTTCACGAAAATGATGGGAAAAGTAAATAACGTATAAAGTAAGTGGGAACTCGTACAAAGAGTTCCCACTTTTTAAATTCCAAAAAAATGCTGACCGATTTTTCCTGTTATTTGTCTACTCCAAATCCATCTACTTGTAGATGTGACCGGGTTCCAGTAATAGAGGGCGCCGTTTGTAGGGTCCCAGCCATTTAATGCATCCCTGACAGCATTATAAGCTGCTTGATTGGGTTCAAGCCAAATTTGACCGTCTAAGACAGCAGTAAATGCTTTTGGCTGGAAAACGACCCCCCTAACAGTATCGGGAAAGAGGGGAGATTCCATACGATTTAAAACAACTGCTGCAACAGCAACTTGTCCTTGGTAAGGTTCTCCTCTGGCTTCTCCATGCACGATGCGAGCAAGGAGTTTAAAATCGTCACGACTGATATCCCCATAACCCCTACTGGACAAATTTCTCCTAACTACTGGTACATGCAGTTTTTGTCCCGGATAGATGATGTGGGAAGAAAGGCCATTGATACTCTTCAATTTTTCTACTGTCGTTCTATATCTGTTGGCAATTATAAAAAGCGTGTCCCCCTTTTTGACAGTATATAAGGAATTTTGGGGAATCAATAACTTCTGACCGGGATAAATGGTAGTTGACTGTAAATTATTAGCCCTTTGAAGTTTAGCGCTTGAAACTCCAAATTTTTGCCCTATTAAAAATAAGCTGTCTTCCTGTTTTACTGTGTAAGTTTGGGCGGGAGTGGGTGGTGGCATTAAGAGCGATATGGCAGCGAAAAATATAATAATGATAAGTAAATGTTTTACAGGACTCTTACTCAACCCCTCAACCTCCTTTCAGAAACTTATAAAAAAATTATACCGAAGGAAGGGAGGAATTTCACTAAGAAATAGTGGTAATTAATTTAATATTTACCATCTATCCTCTAAAAATGACAAGTTCCCTTTTGCGCTTGAAAACATCATCTAAGATATCAAACCTCCGTAAACTATTGTACCCGTCATAAGTCATATTTAAATAGCTCCGGGAAATTTTGGTTCCTTTTACTATATTTAATGCTTCCAGGCAGTCCCCGATTATTGTATGGGATATTTTTTCAGCATGGTCAAAATTTCGGATGGTGGATCCTAATGAGATATGCGGAAAGGCGGCATGTACTTTAATGATCAGGTTTTGAAGGCTTGCAAGCGCCATGGAGACCGGGGGTTTGGCCAAAGCTGCAAGTGGTATATTTTTTAAAAAGTTGTTGGATATGGCATGGGGACCATGGCTGGGGGATGCCAGCCCAATTTTATGAAAAAGTCCCAATTTCCGATTAAGTAGTTCGCGAAAAAAAAGTGTAAAGGATACAAAACTATCCCTGAAGGTAATATGGGGGTAACAATTTACAAGGGCCATATCAGTGTTTTCAGTTATTCCCTGTAAAATATCTTCCAGTATGCCTTCCAGGGGGCCTGTCATATCGGCATCTATAAATAGGACCCCAAGCGCTCCCAAATCAAGTGCGTATGCTGCACCTATTGCCCTGGGCACGTCATAGCCCAGCGCCTCGGGAAAATATATTACTTCTACGGGAGGGCCTTGTGCAAGCGCCGCTTCCAGGGTCCTATCGTTACAGCCGTTGACTATTACGATTATTTTACTTAAATTTAACTTTTTTAAGGTTGTTAAGGTATAGGGTAGTTTTTTTTCCTCATTTTTTGCCGGAATAACAGCAACGGGGCGCATGCCATCTTCCTCCTTTCTGTAGTTATCTATATATGATATGCTACTTGGAATTTAAAGGAACCTGAATATCCTCACCGTACGTAGTTTTTTCTCATAACATATAACAGGTTTATAAAAAGGGGGGGAGATCTGAATTGACAGATATCAAAACGGGTGACATTGTCTGTAGAAAATCGTATGGTAGTGATATATTTTTTAAAGTAAAAGAAATCCAGTGTGATGAAAACGGGAAAAAATGTGCAATATTAAAAGGGATGTCTGTCAGGCTTGTAGCAGATGCGCCTTTAGATGATCTGGTAAAAAAGAATGCTCATGAAATACTTGAATTCCGTCATGACTTTATCTTGGAAAGCGCACGGCAGATACATCTTATACGTCAAAAGATGGAAAGGGAGAAGTCTTTACTTTTTAGAAGCCATGGGAAGCTTGAACAAAATGCTGAATTAATATTTGATCTGCCGGGGACTGTAGTGCATATTGACGGGGATGAAGAATACCTGGAAAAGTGCCTGGATGTCTATGAACAACTTGAAGTTCCCGTTAAAGGATTTTATATTGCAGAAAAAGACCAGCCAAAACAGGTAACTAAAATTTTAGAGAAGCATACTCCGGATATCCTTGTAATAACAGGTCATGATGCAATCTTGAAAGAAACTAGTGATTTTAAAGACCTAAATAACTACCGTAATTCAAAATATTTTGTGGAAACCGTTAAGGCAGCTCGTAAAACTGAATTAAGTAAAGATGATCTCGTAATTTTTGCAGGTGCCTGCCAGTCACATTATGAAGCAATTTTAAAGGCAGGGGCTAACTTTGCCAGTTCACCTCAAAGGATCTTAATCCATGCCTATGACCCGGTATTTATAGTTGCAAAGCTTGCTTATACCTCCATTAAAAATACAATAGACGCGGAAAAGCTGATGGAAGATACGGTAACTGGTCCCGATGGGGTGGGAGGTATTGAAACCAGAGGACGGTACAGGTTGGGTTATCCAAGGTCGCCATATTAAAGAAAAATAAAAAATAAAATCAGAAAGATGCATAAATTTTACTAAAAAATTAAAAAAGATTTTGACAAAAGAATTATTGACTTAATATGCTAAATAAAGTATACTATACTAATTGACAAAATCACCTTCCTGTAGTATTATATAGTAAGGTAGGAAAGAAGGTGATTTCTTGGCTGCTAAAAAAGTATTAAATGACATTAAGCAGGATCTTGAAAGTTATGTGGGCAAAAAAATTCGACTTAAGGCAAACAGAGGCAGGAAAAAAGTAGTAGAGAATGTAGGTGTTTTAGAGAAAACCTACCCTAATATCTTTGTCGTCAAACTTGATGATCAAGTAAGTTCCGTCCGCAGGGTATCATTTAGCTACAGTGATGTGTTAACTGAAACTGTGGAATTATCTTTATGTAATGACGACGGTGAAAAGAAAATAGCTTGTAAATAATCTTGTAAGTAATTCAGAGAAGCGCCAGCACGGCATAATTTTGCCGGGCTGGCTTTTTTTTACTATCAAAAAGTATAACTTTTAATTCCTAAAGGAAACTATACTATTTCTGCTAAAGGAAAGCGTGGTACGCTTTTAAGGATTAAACTATATCCAAAAGCGCTATTGCGTTTTTTTCTCTCTATGCACACTTTACCGTTTGGAGCATAGTATAAACTAGAAAAATCACTTAAAGAGTGATTTGCTTCCAAAAATTTAAAAGGGGGAATAAATAATGGGTTTCTTAAGTAATGGTGATTCTAGTCTAGTATTTGTAATTATCTTGCTTTTATTACTTTTTGATGGTAATCTCTTCAGTTCATCAGCAAGCGATGGGGATTCCAGCCTGGTATTCGTAATAGTCTTATTACTGCTTTTATTTGACAGTGATCTTTTCAATTAACTGGGATGTAAGTAGTGAAAATATTCCTATCCTTTATGGATAGGAATATTTTCAAAAAAATGATATTAACATTGAATTCACATTTTTGAAAAAATAATCATATTATAAAGTAAAATCAAAAAAATTAAAGGGGGTAGAAATAGTGGGTATGTTAGGTGGTTGTAAAGGTGACTCTGCCCTGGTATTTGTAATTATCTTGCTTTTATTGCTTTTTGATGGCGACCTCTTCCATTCCGTAGCATCAAGCGGCGGAGATTCCAGCCTGGTTTTCATAATAGTCCTGTTACTGCTTTTATTTGACAGCGATCTTTTCCATTCAGCACAAGAATAAGTAAAAAGTAAGTAGATAGGCCATACTTTGAGAAGTATGGCCTATCTATATATAAGAGTTGTCAAGAAAAAATATGCAGAATTCACTTCTTTTTTTGATAATACCTACACTTTTTTCTTTGACGGTAATGTATTAGAAACGAAAAGCTTATCAGAAAGTATAACTTTGGAGATGCATAGATTCAACTAGGGCTTGCGCCTGTGTTTAAAGACAGTGATGGGGAAACGTTTGCAGGAATCCGGTTAGAGAGAATCAGGTTTAAATAGAAATTGTTTAAAATTACCACATTTATTTTTATCACACCCATCAAGTAGTACCATATTATGAAGTAGAGTTAATGAGGCTATTAAAAAGGTGGTGAGAAGATGGGTAAGGCGCGTGTTTTTGGAGAGGTAAGTAAAGACCGGCCTGTAATAAAGGCTGTTAAAAAAGCAGAAGTGCATAAAAAAGGCAATAAAGATTTAGTAGAGACAGAACCAGAACCACCTCAAAATATTGAAGAGCAGATAGAAGATCTGGTGGAAGAAAAATTGGAGACTTCTAAAAAAGAAAGACCGCCCCAAAATATTAAAAAAGATAGAGAAAAATTTAATTTCTCAGATAAGGATAAGTCTCTGGATTACATGATGGAGATGGCAGAAACACTTTTTGGTGGTTCCGGTAAAAAGCATCAAGATATACGTAATAAACTAGAAAATTTTAGTGAAGCAGATAAAAGTTCTCTCAGGCAGACATTCTTAAAAACTGAAAAGGAAATTGGGCCTTTTGGTTCCTATTTACCTCCTGAGGGCCAATTACCTTACCAAGATTATAAAAATTACTATGAAAAAAGAAGTAATCACAATATAGGATTTTTATTAATACTGCTTATATTACTTTTTAATGATAATTTAAGGAGGTCTGAAAATGTCAAAGAATAATGGGATAGATCCGGAAATTATTGATAATTTGAAGAATGTTCTTAAAAAAGGTGATATGGCACAAAACATCTCTAAAATTGCAGAAATGCTATCTGAACCCAAACAATCTGAAGCTGTAAAAAAAATACTTACCAGCAAAGCTTTAGAAAAAATTCAGGAGAAAAACCAAGTGGCAAATGAAATGTTAAATTTAGACCCACGTCTAAATTTATTGCTTGCTATAAAACCTTTTTTATCAGAGCACAGGGCTCAAAAGGTAGATAAAGTGGTAAAGTCTATGAGTCTGGGTTCTTTATTTAAAGACCTGAATAAACTAGTTTAAATGAGGTGAGGTCTACAATGCGTAATAAGAAATTTCGCTCCAAAAGAGTGAATCATAGTAGAAACATAAATGGTTTTACTCCTGACGAAAAAACCAGAAAAAATGAAGAGTTTACTACCTTGCCTGTACAGGAAGAACCCCAAGCAAAAGAGAAAAAAAAAGAAGAGGGAGAAATAGAAGTTTCAGAAGAAGAAATTGCAGGAGCAGTCGATGAAACAACATCCCCATTGCCTGCTACTCAAAAACCTTCTGAAATTCATATACCACAGTTTAATCCTTATGGAACGGATCACACAGACTTGATTTTATTATTTTTTATTTTAGTAATTTTAATAACTCAGGAAGAAGTGGATAGTTTTCTTGTTTTCTTGCTTCTATTAATTTTATTGGACATTATTTAACTTGCTTTGATAAATTTTAGGCCTTGCAAGTTTTTAGTATCTTGCAAGGTTTAAATATTTTTATGACTATGTTGACACCGTTACTGTTCCTTCTGCATATAAATGGAAGCAAAGGGGTGGGATAATAAATGGAAAAATTGCGAAAAATTTTATTTTCTAATAGGAAAAAGCTTTTGAATAAAGATAATGTGGTAGGTGTGGGAATAGGTAAAAAAATGGTTCGGGGAAAAAAGACGGATGAAGATTCCATTGTAGTATTTGTAAAGAAAAAAATAGATAGAAATAAGATAAGCGCTAAGAATCTAGTTCCTTCTCAAATCAAAGGAGTGAAAACTGATGTAATAGAAATTGGTGAAGTTAAAGCTTTGCCTGCAACAGACAGAGTTAGGCCTGCCTATCCGGGAGTAAGTATCGGGCACTATGCAATTACAGCAGGCACTTTGGGAGCAATAGTTAGAAGTAAAAAAAGCGGTGAAACTTTAATTTTATCAAATAATCATGTTTTGGCTAATATTTCAAACGGCAAAGATGGTAGAGCTAAACCGGGTGACATAATTTTACAGCCCGGACCCGCAGATGGTGGCAGTAAAGAGAATGATATAATCGCTTATCTTAATCATTTTGTTCCTCTAAGAACTAACGTAGAAGAACCTGAATGCAATGTTGCCAGTACTGCTACTGTAGTTGCCAACTCTTTGATAAGAATAGTAAGATCCAACTACCGAATGAAATTGGAAAGAGCTACTGCCTCTGCAAATCGGGTGGATGCGGCAGTTGCTAAACCAATTAACAGCAGAATAGTTAAAAGCGAAATACCGGAAATAGGACGGGTAAAGGGTGTGGCGGACGCGCAAATAGGTGATAATGTTAAGAAAATGGGACGCACCAGCGGCTTGACAACAGGAACTATAGATGCGCTGGATGTTACTATTATGGTTAATATGTCGGAGGGTGTTCAAGCTGTTTTTGAGGAGCAGATAGTTTCTGATATAAAATCGCTTCCGGGAGATAGCGGATCCCTGGTGGTAAATGAAAATAATGAAGCGGTGGGATTGTTGTTTGCCGGTTCGTCAAGCAGAACAGTAATCAATTCCATAAAACATGTTATGGAAGAGCTTCAGATAGAATTTTAAGAAATTATTGTTAACAAAAGGAACCTATTATCCTTTCCTAACATATATTGTATTAAAACTAAAAAAAATAAACGAAGGGGGTCATTATTAATATGACAGATGTAGTTGAAAGAACAGGCATGGATGTTGAAGGTAAATCTTTTCCCTGGTTTATTCCAGGCATGATACTGGGTGCTTTACTAGCTGGTCTTGGCCTGTTTCTTATCGTCGAAGGTTGGAAATCTGGAAGTCCCGCGATAATACTCATTGGTTTTATCTTCTTCTTGATTGGTGTTATTATTTTCGCTTTCTAGGATATCCTTTGAGGAAAACAATAAGGTAGGCTTATGCCTGCCTTATTTACATAAAAGCATTATAAAACTACTTTAAAAAAACAGAACTATTCTATCCAATGGTGCATAAGATATAGCGATATAAGGAGGGATTCATATGGATAAAAAAATTTGGACCTGAGTAACCTGCTTGGTCCTCTGCAAGACCTGGTTAAACAATTTGATGAAGAAACTTTAAAAAATGTTAAGTCTTCTATTGATAAGGATCAGTTACAAGATTTCTTAGCGGGTACCTTTAGTATGGTAAAAGAGCATTTAAAGCCGGAAGAACAAGAGAATATTGCTGAGTTTTTGAAATCTCTACTCAATATGTCGCAGGGAAACAATAGCGAGCAATAGCAATATCTCAACCTAACTTTTGTAATTATAAAAGCAAAGGAGAGCCGATAAATGCAGCGTGAAAAGCGCACAATTATAATCTTTAGATCGAGGGATGATTCCACTTTGGAGCATTACGCAAAGAAACTTGAAGAGAATTATGATGCAACTGACGTAAAAATTTTACCTTTTATTAATGGTATTTCTTGTCTTCTAAAAGGTGAACACCTCTATGCATTGGATGCCGATGGAGATATAGAGGCAGTTGAAGAAGATTTGACATTAACGTTACCACCTTTTTATGAAGAAAAAGGTACTTCCTGGTGGTACTTGCGGTGGAAATTTCCTAAATGGGACGAAAATCATCAAATAATTCCACTGGGTGTTGAACGTATCGGTGCCCGCCGGGTATGGGAGCGTACCACAGGCAAAGAGGTAAAAGTAGCAGTTTTGGATACGGGCATTGACATAAATCATCCGGATCTGAAAATAAATGTTGCCGAAGGCATCAATCTGGTTAGCCCCGGTGTAGTACCCGAAGATGATCATGGCCACGGAACACATATAGCGGGAATTATTGCTGCCGCAGATAATAGTTCCGGAGTTATCGGGGTTTCTCCTGCTGCCCAACTTTACCCGGTAAAGGTTCTAAACAGCCGGGGTGAAGGAACTCTGACCCATATTTTGGAAGGATTGCAGTGGTGTGTTGATAACGGAATACAGGTTATTAATATGAGCTTTGGGACAGATTCACACAGTGTTGCCCTGGAAAAGGCGATTACTGTAGTTTACCGGGCAGGTATTGTTATGGTAGCCGCCGCCGGCAATGATGGTACAAATTTCTCGGTTGATTTTCCTGCTGCTTATCATCAGACTGTTGCTGTAGGTGCAGTTACTAGCGGAGATCGTTTGGCTTGGTATAGCAGCCGGGGGTCTGAAATAACCTTGGTTGCGCCAGGTGACCGGGTGCTGTCAACTATTCGTGGAGGTAGATATGGTCGTCTCAGCGGTACCTCCATGGCAACTGCTCATGTGACGGGTGCAGTGGCGCTTTTACTGCAAATGAAGCCTGAATTGGAACCTTGGCAAGTAATTAAGATACTAACAGGTTCAGCGGAAAAGCTACGTAGATTAAAAGAAAATCAGCAAGGGGCAGGTCTGGTAAGAGCCGATAAATGCATCCATTGTAATACAGGCGCTTTTTTCTTTTGAAAAATTATAATTTTAAGAAAAGGAGGTATTTTGGGTGACAAAAGATTACAAACTGAAAGACATTAATACGCAAGAAGTAGATTCAAAGAAAAGACAAAAAAGTACCGGATACGAAGCAACTGCTGAATTAGTGGAAAAACTCGATAAGCTTGTACAAAGACTTAATCAACTGGAGACCCAAAAGGAGGAGGATAGGGAACTGGGGTCTGACAGGGAACTGATTGAAAGGCTGGATAGCATTCTGAAACAAATTGAGAAAGTGCTGGAGCGACAGCCCGAGGCAAAAGAAGACAAATTATCAGAGCTGGAATATTCGTTGAAAAAATGGCTAAAAATTGCAGAGGTATCGGGGAAAATAACAGAAGTAATAGCCGGTTCTCTGCATGTGCTGATTGAGGCCATTATGAAGGTGATAAAAGAGCAGAAAAGTTCTGCTGTAAAGCTGACTCGCAGTACCGGCGCCAGTCAACCTGAACTATCGAACTTGCTGTCTTCCATCAGCAGCTTCATTCAGGAACTGTCTTCAGAAACAAAACGACAGGAATAGAAAAAACTTAGTTATGAACGTAGAAGCTAAGGGTTATACCTTTTAATCCTATGGAAGTGGCTATAGGGGCTATTATAGTTAGTCTTGGTCTGGTTATGATAATGTTTGGACCATGGTGGCTTATGATAATAGGTGCTGTTCTCGTTGTTCTGGGTATTATCCTAATTGTTGACTAAGAAAGAAGAAAAGGCAGGCTTATGCCTGCCTTTTTCTACATACTATATTAAAATTATTTTTACACAGACGAAAGGGAGACTAAAATGCTTTTTTCCGTTATCATCCCTTGTAAAAATGAAGGTAAAAATATCAAAATGACCATAGATTCTATTCTTACAAACAGCTGTAAGGTTTCGAAAGAAATAATTGTTGTAGATGACGCATCCAATGACAACTGCTGTCACTTTTTAAAAAATAAAGAGTACAGGCAAATTAGCTTTTATACTACATCAGGATTAGGCGCTGCTCAGGCAAGAAATTATGGAGCCGGACTTGCGAAAGGAGAAATTCTGGTCTTTTGTGATGCGCATATCAAAGTAGAAGCTTTTTGGCTCCAAAAGTTGGCAGAGGATATTATCAAGGGAGATGTTAAAGCGGTTTCTCCCGCTATTGCAGTTTTAGAAAGAGTTGATCAGATAGGATTTGGTCAAACCTGGGATAGTGAATTGAAAATAAAATGGCTGATAAATAAGCCTTCAAGTACCACGCAAGTTCCCCTTCTTCCGGGTGGCTGCATGGCCATAGCTCAAAGTGCCTTTGAAGAAGTTGGCGGATTTGACAAAGGATTTAAGGTTTGGGGTCATGAGGATGAAGAGATTTCTTTAAAGCTGTGGCTTTTTAACCATCCTTGCGCAGTTAACCCTGCTGTGACAGTAGAGCACTTGTTTCGTCCCAAACACCCTTATAGGGTTTTAATGTATCATGTTCATTATAACTTACTGAGAATGGCGTACAGTCACTTTAAAATGGAGAGAGTAGAAAAGGTTAAAGAAAAAATAAAGGGAATTGCCTATTATGAAAAGCTTCTCAAAGAGTTACTGGAAAGTGATGTTATGAAACAAAGAAAGATTTATTTTAGTTCCAGAACGCATGATGACGACTGGTTCATGTGCAAGTTTGGAATAAATTTTTGAACCAATTTATTCTTTGAGAATAAAATAGATAGTGAAATACAACACAATAGAAGGGGGCTTTGCTAGTGTATGGGTGATAAGGAAATATTTGCTAGGGCCTTAAAATACGAGGGAGGTATGCTACGCATTTATAAAAATTATCTCCAAAATAATGAAATAAAAGCGGAGATTGCAAAAATTATTAGACAGCTGATTGCAAATAAAGAAAAGGATATAGAGCTAATAAAATATCTCAATGAAAAGAAACCTGAAAATAAAAGTTCTTGCGACGGTTGAGGCAGTAGCAAAATTGCATCTGCCGGAGGCGGGTACTATGTATTTAGCAGCAAAAGAATTAGATAGGTCAATTGGAGCGGGGAATGTTCAACCCCGCTTTTATAGGAATAATAAGGGTTTCTATCCATAAATTGCATGAAAATTTAAGCAATAATGCCCCGGGAATTTGCAGACAAGTGTCGAATATATTATACAGAAGGAAATGCATAAGACAAAGAAATTAAACTAACATCAAGGAGGGATTTTAGTGCATTTCAAAAAAATGAATAAGTTTTTTGTGCTTGTGTTAACAGTTGTATTCTTGTTTGGGGCATTTGTATTACCGGCCAGTGCGGAAACAATTTATAACTATACTGTAAAGATTAACGGGGAACACGTCTTAAAATTCCAGTCGGACAGACCATTATCTTACCACGACATATTAAGCAAGGTTCGAAATTACTTACATAATTTACAATATAGTAATAAAAATACACCTGAACAAAAACCGGAACAGGAGCAGCCTCAACAGCCCCACGAACCACAACAACCTCAGCAGCCGGAAAAACAAACCCCTGCACAGGAAGAAAACACTCCAAGTCAGCCTGAAGGAAGTCAAAGTGAAGTTAGCGGCTTAACATTTGCTGAAAGGCAAATGATTGATCTGGTAAACAAGGAAAGAGTTGCAAGGGGCCTGCAACCCCTTAAAGTAGACATGGATCTTGTTAAGCTTGCACGTATGAAGTCTCAGGATATGATTGATAAAGGGTACTTTTCACATACTTCTCCTACATACGGTTCACCCTTTGAAATGATGAGAAAATATGGTGTAAGTTATCGTATGGCGGGAGAAAACCTGGCAGGAGCTCCTACAGTTGAATTGGCTCATAAGAACCTGATGCAGTCACCCGGCCACAGGGCTAATATACTCCGCCCTCAATTTACACATGTTGGAATAGGTATTGTTGACGGCGGACCATATGGAAAAATGTTTACACAAATGTTTATCCAAAAATAATAATATTTAGTAAAACCGAAAGGGAACTAGCCCTTCGGTTTTTTTTTAATTTCTAAAGTTTTAAGCACATTTTTTCTATATCTTGCATATATTATGTTGAAGACTTTATGGAAAGGAGGTCTACTTATGCCTATGCACAAACTTCAAGTTGAAAGAAAGGTTTTGAAGGTACAAAATGTTGTAGGAGAAAAGGCTAAACAGGTAAATATCATCAATGATGTAGAATTTCCTGTAAAAGTTAAAAAGATTTATGACACAACCGTGCGATTGGAAGACGTTGAAACAGATATTATTTCTGGTAAAGTGGTTATTGAAGGCACTATCCATAAACAGGTTTATTATGTAGTTGAAGAAACCTGTGAGGTAGATGGCATTTTATATGAAGCAGGGGAGGTATATGAACAGACCGTAGAGGAAGATTTTAGCGAGTTTATTGAGATACCGGGCGCCAGACCCGGAATGACTGTAGATGTTCAGTGCCGTGTGGAATATGTAGACTGGAATGATATTGGCCCCGAGGAAATTGAGTGTGGCGAGCCGGATCTCTGGCGACAAACACTGGTTTGCGAACTCTATGCTAAAGTTACTGAAGTAGTTGAAATAGAAGTTGTAGTAGATGTTGATGCTCCCGGTTTACATCTAGATGTAATTAAGGAGCCTCTAACTGTAGAAGCCATTGTAGGTGAAAATCGCAAACAGACGGAAGTGTTAGCTGACATTGAGTTTCCTGAGCCCGTTAAAAAGATTAAAAATGTCACCGCTAAAGTTAAGGATATTGAAACCAATATTATTCCCAACAAAATAGTTATTGAGGGTGTACTCCACAAGCAAATTTACTATGTGGCAATAGAAACAGGACAGCTGAAAGAACTGAGTGTTGATGAAAAATTCACTGTTTGGGTTGAAGTACCGGGAGCAGTTGAAGGTCAAGATGTAGACGTAGATGTAATGGTTGAATATGTTGACGTAGATTTAAGAAACGGTGATGAAGAAGAGGGCTTTTTAGAAGGTCATCAAACAGCAGTTTTAGAGGTTTTTGCAAAGGTTACGGAAGTAATGGAAATAGATATTGTAACAGATGTTATAGGTGAAGGCGTTGATGTATTTAAAGATATTATTAAAGTGGATGCTGTAATAGCTCAAGACAGCAAACAGGTTAATGTTAGAGAAAATATTTTCTTTAACCGTCCTGTTAAAAAGATTGTTGAGACCGATGCTGAAGTTAAGATCAACTATACTGAAACTAAGATTATTCCTGATAAAGTAATTATTGCGGGAGATCTCCACAAACAAGTATTCTTCGTAGACTTGTGTGAAAATGCTGTGTTTGAGCAAAGCTTTGATGAAGCATTTACTACTTTTATAGAACTACCAGGCGTCAATAAGGATATGAATCTTAAAGTTAAAGCAATAGTTGAAGATGTTAACGTTCATGACCCAACTTATCCTGCCGATATCTGCGATATATTTGATGCAGGAGAATTTGACCCGCATGCTTATCCCTGGAAACAGACTGCAATATTATTTGTAAGTGCCAAAGTAACTGAAACGATTCAAATGGAAGTTGTCACTGACGTGGTAGCGGTATCACCTACCGTGGCGCCAACAACCACGCCTGCTCCAACTGAGTGCCCTCCTAGTATGAAGTATCATGTAGTTCAAAAAGGTGATACATTCTTTAAACTGGCTAAAAAATACAACACCACCGTAGAAGCGATCCAGAAGCTGAATCCGGGAGTTGACCCCAAAAACCTGCAGATCGGGCAGAAAATACGTATCCCATGTAAACCAACAGACGGCGCTAAAGGATAATTTGACTTTTACCCCGCTTATTCAAGCGGGGTTATATTTTACAGCCCAATGAAAAAGGATATTCTGCTATAATTATTAATATATGGAGCATTATCGAGGTGATTAAGATGCCTGTAAACATAGTAAAAACAATAAGCGGCCTCTGCAAAAAGTGTTATTCATGTATAATGAACTGTCCCGCCAAGGCTATCAAAGTGGAAGAAGGACAAGCCATGGTGGTACCTGAACTTTGCATCGGGTGCGGGCACTGTGTCAAGGTTTGCTCCCAAAATGCCAAAAAAATTGTAAGTGGAAGCAAGGACGCTGCCAGAGCACTGCAAAAAGAAAAGGCTATTGCCTGCCTGGCGCCATCATTTGTAGCCCAATATGATGAATATTTACCGGGGCAGCTTGTAAATGCCATTAAAAAACTTGGTTTCGATGAAGTGTGGGAAGTGGCGTACGGGGCCCTTTTGGTTAGTTCAGAATATGAAAGGCGAATTTTTGTTGAAACAGATAAGAGGCGCTACATTTCTTCCGCTTGCCCTGCTGTAATAAATATGGTTGAGAAGCATTACCCTGATTTAATTCAGTATTTAGTTCCCGTTGTTTCACCGATGGTGGCGCTGGGGAGACACCTTAAATCGCTGTATGGTAAGGAGTGTAGTGTAGTATTTATTGGACCATGCATTGCCAAAAAGGATGAGGCTCAGCACCCTATGGTTCAGGGGAGTATAGATGCGGTGCTGACATTTTCCGAGTTAGATGAAATGCTCAAAGAAGCAAAAATTAACCCTGCAGATTTATCTCCTGCTGACTGGGATAATCCGCCGGCATATTTGGGAAGATTATATCCTGTTACAGGTGGTCTTTTAAGGACTGCTCGCCGCAAGGTTGATCCCTTAAATTGTGACGTAATGACAGTTGAAGGCAGGGAGAATTGTATTGACTTCATGGAAGGCCTATCAAGGGGTGAAATTTCAGCGCAATTTGTAGATATTCTATTTTGTGAAGGTTGTATAAATGGCCCCTTTTTAAAGTCGAAGAAAAACAGGTTCGAAAGGCAGCAACTCGTGGCGAACTATACTAAAGGAAATTTGCAAGAAGGAGATAATTATTCTTTTGAAATTCCTTACCAGCTTGACCTTAGCCGAGAATTTAATGATCGCAGCAAAAAATTACCCCAGCCTAATGAAACGCAGATAAGGGCTGTTTTGGCAGAACTGGGCAAATTTACTCCCGAGGATGAGCTAAACTGTGGAGCTTGCGGATATGCTACTTGCCGGCAAAAGGCTATTGCTGTTTACCAGGGTTTAGCTGAGAGTAAGATGTGTCTTCCATTTTTAATATCCAGTTTGGAATCTCACAATATTCATTTGAGAAAGCAGCTCAAAAATATACTTGGCATTGAGAATATTATTGGTAATTCTCCTGCTATGCAGCAGGTATATCGGATGATAGATAAAGTTGCACCTACAGATAGTACTGTTTTAATAAGGGGTGAGAGCGGTACCGGAAAGGATCTGGTAGCCCAGGCTCTTCATCACAAAAGCTTGCGTAGTGAGAAAAACTTTGTTAGCATCAATTGTGCCGCGCTGCCTGAAAACCTTCTGGAAAGCGAGCTCTTTGGTCATACTAAAGGAGCCTTTACAGGCGCTGTAAGTGACAAAAAAGGTCTTTTTGAGGAAGCGAATTCAGGTACGCTTTTTTTAGATGAAATAGGTGACCTTAGTCCAAACCTCCAGGCCAAATTGCTACGTGTGCTTCAGCAGGGGGAATTCATTAAAATAGGAGAAACCGTTCCCCGCAAATGTGATGTTAGGATAATTGCCGCTACCAATCAAAACTTGGAACAACTTATTGAGGAGAAAAAATTTCGGGAGGATTTATATTACAGGCTAAATGTAGTATCAATCAATTTACCTCCATTAAGGGAGAGAAAAGAGGATATTCCCGTTCTAACCAAATATTTTTTAGATAAATTCTGTCAAAAACATTCCAAAAAAATTATTTCAATCCACAATGAAGCCATGACAAGCTTAACTGAGGCCTACTGGCCGGGTAATGTGCGCGAACTTGAAAATGCCGTTGAAAGAGCTGTAATTCTCTGTGAAGGAAACGAGATTAAAAGCAAGGATTTACCCCCATCGATAAGACAGCAGCGTAAAGGTACAAACTTTTTAGGAATAACTAAATTTGAACTGGATGATAATTTGAATTACAAGCAGGCTGTAGAGGAATATAAAAAGAGATTAATTAAGGAAGCCTTAAAAAAATCAGGGGGAGTCCAGGCGAGAGCTGCGGCAACCCTGGGTATTGGCCGAAGTACACTTAATGAAATAATAAAAAGGTTAAACATTGAGGTTTAAGTATAAAAGAGATGTTGTTCGCAAATACGAATTGTTCGTTATATTGGATGTGTTCAAAAACACGAACGACATTTGTTATAAGCTGTCATAGATTGATATATCTGTGATAGCTTTATTTTATGTTCAAATTTTTGAACAAGGATTCTGGCAGGACGGTTTGTGAAAGAAATAGCGAGAACTAGATGTTTCTAGGCTTAAAAGCTTCCTCGTTAAGTGTGGTATGACTTTTGCATTAGAAACAGGTAGTAAAAGTAATAAAGTTTTTTGAGGAGGGGTTAAAATGGCAGTTGTTCTTAAAAATGCTGATCTCCCCAGGAAAAAAGCTAATAAAAAGTTAAAGTTAGTACATTCTCCAATGGAACTCAACCAGCTTTACTGGCAGGATGACCAGAAATATAATGCAAACTTTTCAAACTGGGAATGGTTTAAAGGATCTCAAGTCAGCAACAGGGAAGAACAGATAACTGTTCGCATGGATCAAAACTAGGTCTGACCAGAGTTTACTTTTAAACTCATTATAATAAACCGCCTCAAAGGAGGCGGGCTTTTTTTAATTCAAATAACATTAAAAACTAAAATCAAAATTTTCTTTTTAGGGGGGTAAAAAATGTTTATTTTTGTATTGTTTCTTTTGGTAATACTATGTGATGTACTTTTACCGCAAAAAATTGAGATATAAACAATAGTTAAGCAATAAATTAAAAAAAACATGTTTAGCGTTTGCTGCATGTTTTTTTTTCTTGAAAACCTGCTTTTGCTCAAATAATTTTAACAAAAAATTTTAGAAGTATTAATAAATTCTTAACAATTGGCAATTATATTATAAATAGAAGATTTCGGAGGTGACACATAATGCAAAAAAGATTACACATATTGCGTAATCAAAGAAATAGACTTTTAGATGAGTGGAGATCAGACAAAAAAAGAAGGATTGAAATTTTAGCTGCAATAATGGATTTAGATTACGAAATTTCCAAAGAAATGAATAAGGAGCTTAATGCAAGCAATCATTAATTCTGGCCTTTTAAAAATTCCCGGGTGCATATTATTAATGCGTCTGGGGATTTTTACTTTAAAGGCGGTTCTTATGTGAATTTTCTTGTTCTTTCATAAAGAAAGCATATTTGGGAAAAATATAATAACTGCTTTTTGGATCTCTTAGCAAAAATATACTTCTAATGATGGAAGAAAAATTGCTTGCGGCAGGTGAAAAATATGCATTTTGTAGTTTGCGTAAAACAAGTACCCGATTCTTCTGAAGTGAGGGTAGACCCGGAAACAAATACTTTGATTCGAGAAGGGGTGCCTTCAATTATAAATCCCTATGATGCTCATGCCGTGGAAGAAGCGGTTCGTCTCAAGGAAAAATACGGGGGTAAAGTAACTGTTATTTCCATGGGCCCTCCCCAGGCTGAAGAGGTCATCAGAAAGAGTATTCAATTTGGGGCGGATGAAGGAATTCTGTTAAGCGATCGCAAATTTGCCGGCTCGGATACACTTGCAACCAGTTACGTGCTAACCCAGGGAATAAAAAAGTTGGCTGAAAGAGAACCGTTTGACCTTATTTTTTGCGGAAAACAGGCAATTGACGGAGATACCGCCCAGGTGGGCCCCGGCATAGCTGCAAGGCTGAAAATCCCGCAGCTTACGTATGTTTTAAATATTGAAGAGATCAATGTGGAGGAGAAAACTATCAAGCTGCACCGTAAACTGGAAGGAATGAGGGAAGTAATAAGTGCAAAATTACCTGCACTGCTGACGGTTGTACAGGATCTTAATGAACTGAGATACGCACCTCTTCCCAATATGATCCGGGCGGCAAGGTATCGTCCCCAAGTTTGGACTACCGAAAATATTGAGGTTGAAGACGACAAAATAGGGCTAAATGGTTCTCCCACTGCCGTTAGAAAAATATTTGCTCCACCTGAAAGGGAAGGTGGAGAGATAATACCCGGAGGACAGGAAAATCCTGAAGAGACAGCAAGGAAATTGGTTGAAAGGCTTCTCAAGGAAGAAATTATAGCAGATAAATAGTGAAACTAAGAAGATGAATATAGGGGGATAAAGATGGCCGTAAAAGTAATAAAAAAGAATTGTATTGGATGCGGCTTGTGTGTCCAGACATGTCCTTTTGAAGCGCTGCAGTTAGTTGAGGGGATAGTGGAAGTGGACCCTGACAAGTGTACCAACTGTGGTGATTGTGTGGAAGTCTGTCCGGCAAGCGCTTTAGAACTCAATGAACCACCTGAAAAAATGTCAGATAATGAGGTTAAGGAAGTAGAAAAACGCGAAAAAATTGTCAAGAAAATAAAAAGAGAACTGGAAGATTACCGGGGCGTATGGGTGTTTTTAGAACAGTTCCGGGGCGAAATAGCACCTGTCTCCTTTGAGCTACTGGGTGAAGGCAGAAAACTTGCCGATAATCTTCAGACAAAACTGTGCGGGGTACTATTAGGTTCCGGGGTGGAAAAACTGGCAGAGCAAGCCCTTTGGTATGGCGCAGATAAGGTTTATCTTATGGATGACCCTGTACTCAAGGATTATCGGACGGAAACCTATGCTGCCGGTTTGGTTAGACTCTCCCAAAAGTATAAACCGGAAATTATTTTAATGGGTGCAACAACAATGGGCAGGGACCTTTCCGGCGCCGTGGCTACTGAACTGGAAACAGGCTTAACTGCTGATTGCACGGAATTAAGCATTGATGAAAGTTCAGGCTATCTTTTCCAAACCCGCCCCGCCTTTGGCGGAAACATTATGGCCACCATAGTTTGCCGTCATCACCGCCCGCAAATGGCTACAGTGAGGCCCAGGGTAATGGCAATGCCTGAAAAGGATACGGGGCGCACCGGTGAAGTGGTAAAAGAAAACTTAGGAATTACTGAGGAAAATGTACTTGTTAAAGTTGTTGATGTAATAAAGGAAAAGAAAGCGGCTACATATCTGGATAAAGCTGAAATTATAGTTGCAGGCGGTAAAGGTGTAGGTAACAAGGAGAATTTTAAGATATTAAAGGAACTTGCCGACCTGTTGGGGGGAACCATCGGTGCTTCCAGGGCAGCAGTGGAAGCCGGCTGGATAGGGCAGGAATACCAGGTTGGACAGACGGGCGTTACGGTAAGGCCCAAAGTATATTTTGCCTTTGGAATTTCAGGGGCTATTCAACACCTTGTTGGAATGCAAACTTCAGATGTCATAGTAGCGGTTAATACTGCTCCTGACGCTCCCATCTTTAAAGTGGCCACCTATGGCATTGTTGGAGATTTACTACAAGTAGTACCTGCCATGACTAAAGCGTTTAAAGAAAAAATGGGTGTATAAGGAGGAGCATAATGTCGGAAAAATATGATGTAATTGTTGTCGGAGCCGGTCCTGCAGGTGTAACAACAGCATATTTAACTGCTAAAGCGGGCTTAAAAACTATCCTCTTTGAAAGGGGAGATCATCCCGGTGCTAAAAATGTAATGGGTGGAGTCTTATACCGGAAACCTACAGAAGATGTTATTGCAAATTTCTGGAAGGAAGCTCCCTTAGAGCGGCATGTCATAGAACAAAACCTCTGGATTTTAGATAAAAATTCTGTGGTCAAGGCGGGGTACAGGACAAAAGCCCAGGATCAAGAGCCTTACAATGCATTTACTGTTTTTCGTTCTCGATTTGACCGCTGGTTTGCGCAAAAAGCCGTAGAAGCAGGCGCCCTTCTAATAACGGAGACTGTTGTGGAAGACTTAATCTGGGACAACCACTTTGTAGTGGGTGTTAAAACAGGTCGTCCCCAGGGTGATGTCTACGGCAGCGTAGTTGTCCTGGCTGAAGGGGTTAATTCCATGCTAACCCAGAAGGCAGGACTGCAAAAGGACGGTTTAAACACGGCGCAGCTTGCAGTAGCTGTCAAAGAGGTTATTGCTTTAGATAAGGAAAAAATAGAAAGTCGTTTTAACCTGGAAGAGGGGCAGGGTGCTACCATTGAACTGGTGGGAGATGCTACTATGGGGATGATGGGAACTGCCTTCATCTATACCAATACAGATTCACTTTCCGTTGGGGTGGGCGCCCTCTTATCACAAGTTGTAAGACAGAAGATCAATCCAAATGAGCTTTTGGAGCACCTCAAAAACCACCCTATCGTGCGTCCCCTTCTGGAAGGCGGGGAAACAAAGGAATATTTAGGGCACCTGATTCCTGAGGGCGGCTATAACGCCATACCTAAGGTCTATACAAACGGGGTAGTAGTTGTAGGGGATGCTGCGCAGTTTGTTAACGGTATCCATAGAGAAGGGTCAAATATGGCAATGATTTCAGGAAAGCTAGCAGCAGAAACAATAATAGACGCTCATAAAATTGGTGAATTTGATGAAAGGGCTCTCTCCCACTATCAAAAAAAGTTATCAAATTCATTTATTATCAAGGATTTAAAAAAGTATCAAAATGCTTCCGGATTTTTCGAAACCAACGATCATATCTTCAGCCTTTATCCTTCCCTTCTTAATAAGGCTGCGGAAGAGTTTACAACAGTTGATAATGTACCGAAAAGAGAAAAGCAAAGGAGAATTATGGAACTTGTAACTTCGGAAAGATCTAAACTGGAAATTCTTAGAGACATTTATCGCGGTTGGAGGGTTATGGGATGAAATCATTGGAAGATAAGCTGTTTTTAAACCGCTACCAGGCTGATAAGCATCCCCACCTGCGGGTGCTGGATCGAGAAAAATGCAGGCACTGTAAAGATAAACCCTGCACCTATATTTGTCCTGCAAAGGTCTATGCCTGGAATGAAAAAGAAGAAATAATTGAAACTGCCTATGAAGGCTGTGTAGAGTGCGGGACGTGCCGGTACGGGTGTGCCCATGATAATATAGACTGGCGCAATCCCAGGGGTGGCTTCGGAATTATGTACAAATACGGCTAATATCTTTTGTTTGTTGTTGATTTTTACAATTATTTATATTTTTCAGAAGGAATTTAAATAAAGGTGTCGAAATCTGATTGTCGAACAAACAGTTTTAGTATGTAACATACTACTTTTTTGAGCGATGTAAGGTCTTAAGGAAGGAGAAGTGATGCCCTATGAAAAATAAAGATATAGAAAAAGTAATTAATAAAAAAAAGAAAGAACTTCGAGACTTAGTCTATATAAAAAATTCATTACAGGATAAAGAAGTCTATAGAAAAAGCTGTGAGTTAGATGAATTAGTGGTAAAATATATGCGGGCGACTGGTTAAGGCTGCTTAAAAGGGCAGCCTTAATATTTAAGCATTGAAAGGGAGGAATAGATTATGGACCCTATTGCATTTCGAATTGGACCTCTTACAGTACGCTGGTACGGAATATTAATTAGCACGGCACTTGCCATTGGTACTTACCTTGCGTATAAGGAGGCAGAAAGACAACAGATACACCCGGATCATGTATTAAATATAGTTATCGTAGCTGCTCCCCTGGCATTTGTCGGGGCAAGGATTTATTATGTTCTATTTCGCTGGTCTGAATATTATCGCTTTCACCCTGCGGAAATACCTGCAATCTGGCATGGCGGACTTGCTATTCATGGCGCTTTGATTTTTGGGATTCTGGCAGGTTACTTTGTGGTGCGCAGGTCTAAACTCGATTTTTGGCAAATGGCCGATATTGTAGCGCCCAGTATCATTTTGGGCCAGGCAATAGGACGCTGGGGTAACTTTTTCAACCAGGAAGCATACGGGTACCCAACGGATCTACCCTGGGCCATGTATATTGCCGGAGCATACCGCCATCCCACTTTCCTTTATGAATCAATCTGGGATTTTGCAGTTTTTTTGTTTTTGCTGTGGTTCAGAAGAAGGGATACTACAAAAAGGGGCGAGGTATTCTTAAGTTATATAATTTTGTATTCAGTTGGCAGATTTCTTGTGGAAGGATTTAGAACGGACAGCCTAATGCTCGGCCCCTTGAGAATGGCTCAGGTAATTAGTGTGGTAATAGTTGTGGCAGGCATATATGTGTTTTGGAAAAGAAGGACTAAAGCTCCATTATATAATAGATAGTTTCTCAAAAAGTATATAGATGCAAAAAAAGGTTATTTATCATCCCCGGAGGTAGAGGATTTTTTAAAAGAATTTTAATGACAGGTCATTTTTGTTATGTTATACTTTTATTAAGTTGAGATAGAGTTTTTAGTAGAGTGAGGCTAGTGAAAATTTAATAACGGGAGGAGCAGAGTGGAGATAAGATGAGCGTAGTCGGGTCGAGCTGAGTTCGAAGAGTAGATGTGATTTTTCGGCCAGGCTTTTGCCTGGTTTTTATTTTGTAGATCTATAGTTTAAGGGGAGGAATATTAGATGGCGGTTTCTTTGGAAACTTACAGCATGGAAGCTGTTTTTGCCAAGCAGGAAACTCTCTTGCGAAGTTTGATGAAAAGGTTAATGAAAAAATCTCCTTTCTATAAGAAGAAGTTAAGGGAAGCAGGCATAGAGCCCGGGGACATTGCTACAATTGAGGATTTAAATCATGTTCCCTTCACAACTAAAAATGAATTAAGGGAAGCTTACCCCCTGGGACTGATGGCGGTGGATGAAGAGGAGGTAGTGCGTATTCATTCCTCTTCAGGAACTACAGGGAAACCTATTATTGTCCCCTATACTAAAGGGGATGTGAATACCTGGGCCGAGATGTTTGCCCGCTGTTATGAAATGGCCGGTGTAACTAAAAGAGACAGGGTTCAGGTCACTCCCGGCTATGGCCTTTGGACTGCCGGTATCGGCTTTCAGGCCGGAGTGGAGCGCCTGGGTGCCATGACCGTTCCTACAGGGCCCGGGAATACCGAGAAACAGCTTGAAATGATGATTGATCTCAAGTCTACTGTGCTGTGTGCAACTTCATCCTATGCTCTGCTGCTCGCCGAGGAAATAAACCGTCGCGGTTTGCAGGATAAAATTCATTTAAAGATCGGTATTTTTGGTTCTGAACGTTGGGGTGCAAAAATGCGCCACAAGATTGAAGAATACCTGGGAATTGTAAGTTTTGATATTTACGGGCTTACAGAAGTTTACGGTCCGGGTATAGCTATCGATTGTCCGGAACATAATGGTTTACATTTTTGGTCCGACCATTTATTATTTGAAATTATCGATCCTGTGACAGGAAAACAGCTACCTGTCGGAGAACAAGGGGAACTGGTAATAACTACACTAACCAAAGAGGGAATGCCTCTCTTGCGTTATCGAACCCATGATATAACCCGAATTATTCCGGAATTCTGTACTTGCGGAAACCCCTATCCCAGGATAGACAGGATACTGGGTCGTACCGATGATATGATCAAGGTGAAGGGGGTTAATATTTACCCCGGTCAAATAGACCATGTGCTGCGCATTACTGAAGGGTGTGGCAGCGAGTATCAAATTCATCTTTCTAGGGAGCAAGGTAAGGATTCAGTTTTAATCAAAGTAGAAGGGGAGGAAAATTCCGATTTAGAAGTTGTGAAAAGAAGGCTGCAGAAAAATATTAAAGAGAAAATCGGTATTTATACTGATGTAGAAGTATTACCTGCGGGGGCGCTTCCCAGGAGTGAAAAGAAAACCAAAAGAGTTTATGACAATAGACAAATGGCATAGATAGTATGGCAATAAAAACAATTGAGTTTACAGGCTGCTGACCGGCAGTCTTTTTTATTAAATTTAAAAACAGGGTCTTTGTCTGAAAAAGGAAAATCAGCCGCTTATTAACGGCTGATTTTCCTTTGCATATTTATGAATTTAAGATTTGCTTTGCCCTCTCGTCCAGTACGTCTGTCATAAATGGAATCTTTGTTACCTCTTCTGTTTCCCTATTTGCGCTGAAGAGGTCCTCTCTGGAGATTTCACCTAGGGAGAATTTTCTTGCACCCGCCATTAGCTGCTGGAGGCCTGCAGCCAGTTTGTCGGCCAGGGTCCAGATTGCTATAGCTCCGTAGGGGATGTTCTTCATTTCGTCTGCTCCTACTTTTTCCTGAACATCATAGTATCCTGCAAAGATTTCTTCAGCCTTCATACCAAACTGAGAAACTGAGGCGGGTAGTTTATCCCAGTTACCGTTCAGTGCTTCTTTTCTGTCAGGGTTAAGTACTCCTTCAACGTTAGCGCCAAGGAAACCTGGGATCATAAGGGATCTACCCATACATACGAGTTTTGTAAATGGTGCTCCTAGCGCTAGCGCCTTAAAGATATGGTCTTCCCTTGCCAATCCTCCGGCAAATGCTATGTCAACAACTTTTTCTCCCTTTGCTGCCAGAATTGCTGCGTATTCGTAAGCCTTAGAGTGGAGGTGAATTGATGGCACACCCCATGTTTCCATCATGTTCCATGGACTCATCCCGGTACCTCCACCGGAACCGTCTATTGTTAACAGGTCAAGCTTGGCTTCTGAAGCGAATTTAATTGCCATTGCCAGCGCTTCCATTCCGTAAGAACCTGTCTTTAAAGTAATGCGCTTGTAACCTAGTTTACGCAGGTATTCTACAGCTTCCATAAAGTTTTCCTTAACCTGTCCCGGTGAAGCTAAATCCGTATATCCTAACCTACTATGTCTTGCAAAGGACTTTATTGCTCCGCTCTTGAATGCTTCCTGAACCTCCGGCTTAGTTGGGTCGGGGTCTACTACATATCCTCTGTTTTTCAGGAATAAAGCATAATCAAGGCTTGTAACCTGAATTTCTCCACCAATATCCTTTGCTCCCTGACCCCATTTGAGCTCTATAATAACCTTATCTCCGTATTTATCAATTACATACTCGGCCACACCGTTTCTTGTATCTTCAACATTCAATTGAACGAGGATTGCACCGTATCCATCGTAATAACGTAAATAAGTCTCGATTCTCCTGTCTAATTCAGGAGCTTTCTGGATTTTACCGTTTTCAATGACAGCTTCCTTATCAACACCAACTACGTTTTCTCCAACTACAATTGGGAAACCTACCAGAGCAGCCCCGGTTGCAAAGGATTCCCAGTACTTAGCGGCAATGAAAGTTGAACCTAGAGCGCCTGTCATGATAGGTACTCTGGACTTAGTTTTAACTTCGCTTCCAAATTCGGTTTCTACACTGACATTAGGGAAAATACAGTCATCAGCAGAATTGGAGAGTCCCTGTGGCAATCCGTGGGCTCCATAGTTATACCCTTGAATCCTTAAAGAGTTATAGGATACTCCAACGTGACAGGTGTTTCTGCTACCTGCTGTAACTGCTCCAAAATCCCTGGGGTAGAGCATTTTTCTTCCCTTCATACTGGAAAGGAATGTTTCACACTTTCCCTGGCAGTCCGCTCTACAAAGAGTGCATAGACCGGATTCTGCGGGATTACCCCTGTTTACTGTTCCCAAGACATCATTTGCTTTTGGCCATTGAATCATTTTGTTGCCCCCTTAAATTTTTGATATTTAATTAAAAAAGAAAAAAATCCCACCCGCCCGCACTGAAAATAAATGCAGGTAAGAGGGACTTCTTTGCCCACAAAATATTAACTTTGGATACAAGAATAATTATATTTTAAAATTTTACCATTTACAAGCCGTTTTGATCTATGTATTTTGTATACATATAAAATAGAGCACACCAATTCAGTAAGAATTGATGTGCTTTTTTAAGGGGGCCAAATGACCCAAGGGGCCATATGACCAAAGCTATCTAAAACTGGGTAAGGTATTTATCTATTTCCCAGGGGGTAACTTCTGTTTTGTACTCTTCAATTTCCACTTTTTTAGCTTCTAGGAAGCGGTTATAGACGTGCTCTCCAAGCGCTTCCTGAATTACTGTATCTTTCTTTAATTCCTCAATTGCTTCTTCCAGTGAACCTGGTAAACTTTCTATTCCCTTAGCCTGCATTTCAGTTTCAGACATTTCATAGATATTTTGATCAGTGGACGGAGGAGGAGTAAGCTTGTTCTTAATTCCGTCCAATCCGGCCTTAAGCATTACAGCAATTGCCAGGTAAGGGTTACATGATGGATCCGGGTTTCTCATTTCTACCCTTGTTGATAATCCTCTTTTTGCAGGTACCCTGATAAGGGGACTCCTGTTTTTAGGTGACCAGGCAATGTAAACCGGCGCCTCATATCCGGGAACAAGACGTTTATATGAGTTTATAGTGGGATTTGTAATTGCAGAAATAGCCTTTGCATGCTTAATAAGTCCTGCAATGTACTGGTAAGCTATTTCGCTCAATTGCAATTTAGCATCCGGATCATAGAATGCGTTAGTTCCGTCCTTAAATAAGGACTGGTTAGTGTGCATACCGGAACCGTTAATTCCCTTGATAGGCTTTGGCATAAACGTAGCATGAAGCCCGTGGTGCTGGGCAATAGTTCTAACGGCAAACTTAAAGGTAACGATGTTATCGGCAGTTCTTAAGGCGTCTGCATACTTAAAGTCAATTTCGTGCTGACCGGGCGCCACTTCATGGTGAGAAGCTTCAATTTCAAAGCCCATTTGCTCAAGATAGATAGACATATCCCTGCGGGCATTTTCGCCACGATCTACCGGTGTAAGATCAAAGTAGCCGGCTTTATCGTGTGTTTCTAAAGTTGGCCTGCCGTTGGCATCAGTATGGAAAAGGAAAAATTCACACTCAGGGCCAACATACATTGTGAATCCCATTTCTTCAGCTTCTTTAATTACATTTTTAAGGATTTGTCTTGGATCTCCTATAAATGGTTTATCTTCGCTGTCATATACGTCGCAGATTAATCTTGCTACTGCACCCTGTTCGGGTCTCCAGGGAAAGATAGTGAATGAATCAGGGTCAGGTTTTAAATACATGTCAGATTCTTCAATCCTTACAAAACCGTCGATTGAAGATCCGTCAAACATTAACTCGCCGTCCAAAGCTTTTTCCAACTGCTCCACTGTAATAGCAACATTTTTAAGTACTCCGGTAATGTCAGTAAACTGTAACCTCACAAATCTTACATTCAACTCTTTTGCTTTTTCAAGTACTTCTTGCTTCTTGACCTTATCCATGATTTATCCCCCTTTAGCTTGTAATCATTGGTATGGTATCAATATTAAAAAACACAAAAACAAAAAGCGCCCTCAAAATAGGTACACTGATAGTATACCCACTTAAGAGAGCGCCATTGCTCTTTTTTAATGCAGGCCCCGTTGCCTGCCATATACAATTGACTTGCTAAGATTATAGCAAACCAGGAATAAGACTGCAATACTTTTTTAATAATTTTTTCAAAAAAATAGAGTTGCAATTACAATAATCTTAGAAATTAGTTGTGTAACTGTCTTTGTGAATAAATTTTTTAGTGATGTTTTCCACAAATTTGCAAAAAAATAATATAAAAAAGTATTGACTTAATACATGTATCTTAGTATACTATTATTTAACCAAGTAAATAATGGGTTGGGCAAAGAAGTCCTCTTTTCCGTTTAGTGCGGTTAAGGGGCTTTTTGTATATATGGACAAACTTACATTTAGAACCGTCCCCTGTGTGAATGTGAATTAAAAGTAAATAATTTTGGGCACCGGAGTCCTCTTTTCCGCATATGCGGGTAAGGGGATTTTTTTGTATACAAAGGACAAACGTCAAGTTGTATTAAAACTGGATAAACAATTTCAAGGAGGTTTGAAAAATGCTTAGGGAAGGCGAAGTTCGGATTCCATCAGGATGTGCAATAGCTGGAATTATGAATAAAAAAGGTGAAGCTTTTTCGGGAACAAAGGTGGTAGACTCCATAGCGATTATGCATGACCGTTCCAACGGTCTGGGAGGTGGGTTTGCTGCTTATGGAATTTATCCTGAAATGAGCGAGCATAATGCACTTCATTTATTTTATGATAATAAAAATGCCAAGAAAGATGCTGAACAGTTCATTAACAAGCATTTTAGAATTACTCTCCAGGAAGAGATACCTACAAAAAGCACAGCAAAGATAAGTGGTTCTCCACTTATTTGGCGATATTTTGTAAAACCTCTTCCTGAACGTCTGATGGCTTCTGGATTAGAGGAAGATGATTATGTTATGAAGTGTGTCATGACAGTTAATACCCATTTACCGGGTGCATTTATCTTCTCCAGTGGCAAAAATATGGGAGCCTTTAAGGGGGTTGGCTATCCTGAAGATATTGGTGAATTTTTCAAGCTCCATGAGTATAAAGGACATGTCTGGACAGCGCACGGGCGTTTCCCGACAAATACACCCGGCTGGTGGGGGGGAGCACATCCCTTTACATTGCTTGACTGGTCTATAGTCCATAATGGTGAAATATCTTCTTATGATGCCAACAGGCGCTTCATAGAAATGTACGGTTACAAGTGTACTTTACAAACAGACACCGAAGTCATGGTATACATCTTCGATTTACTCCTCAGGCGGCATAAATTGCCACTTGATGTGGCGGTACTTGCAGTTGCAGCACCCTTCTGGGAGGATATCGACTATATGAGTCCTGAAAAGAAGGAACTTGTTAAGACCATACGGGCAATATACGGCAATCTATTGGTCAACGGACCATTCTCGATTATTCTTGCTTGTGGAAAGGGCTTTGTGGCTTTAAATGACAGGATTAAGCTTCGTTCCTTGACTGCAGCTACTAAAGGTGATTTTGTTTATGTGGCAAGTGAAGAATCTGCAATCAGAGAAATATGTAAGACACCTGAAAAGGTCTGGTACCCACGTGGCGGAGAACCTGTCGTGGCCTTTATGGAAGGAAGTTCACTGGTAGAAGTGCCGGAGCAGTGTGCGGTTTAAGCAATGGTTGATACTCTTAAAGAAGTAGGTAAAGCATATTGTATTATTCGCGGATATATTGGAGTGAGTTAGGTTAAGGGAAGCTATGGTAGTGCTGAGAAAAGTATTGGAACGAGCTTAGTTAAACCCGGCAAGCCGTAGAAAAAAATCGGGGCGAGCGTCATGGACGACGCGAGCCGAGCTCTGAGGCACGGACGCCGAATAGCGAGGGTACCCCGATTTTTTTTGGAGGCGAGTCGTAGGTTTAACTTAGCGAGTGGAACCACTTTTGGAAGTGCTACCATAGCCGTCCTTGCTACCTCAGAAAAAACTGTCGTGTGCGACAGACCGATGTAACGACGTTTCACTTACGGAGGAGGAGAAACAATGGCTCTAAGTTATGCAGTACCGAATTTTCTAATTGAAAGAGACGAGTCCAGATGTATTGATTGCCAGGTATGTGTAAGGCAATGTGCCAATGAAGTTCACAAATTTGATGAAGATGACGAAAAAATAGTTTCAGATACAATGAAATGTGTTAACTGCCACCGCTGTGTGGTCCTCTGCCCTACAAAGGCGCTTACTGTAAGGGAATTTCCCCTTGAGTTTAAGAAAAACGGTCACTGGAAGAGTGATGACATAAAATCCATCTATATTCAGGCTGAAACCGGAGGAGTTCTCCTGGCGGGAATGGGAAACGACAAACCTTATCCAATCTACTGGGATAAAATGCTTATTAATGCCAGCCAGGTTACGAACCCTTCAATTGACCCGCTAAGGGAGCCCATGGAGATAAAGACATTTCTCGGCCGTAAACCTGCAAGCCTGGAAATAGAAAACGGCAAGCTGAAAACAAAGCTGCCGCCGCAGCTGGAACTGGAAGTACCTGTAATGTTTTCCGCCATGTCCTTTGGTTCAATAAGCTTAAATGCCCACAAATCCTTAGCTAGAGCTGCCAGGGAAGTGGGTACATTTTTCAATACGGGTGAAGGCGGATTGCACAGGGACCTTGCAGATTTTGGGGATAACTGTATAGTCCAGGTTGCTTCCGGACGTTTCGGAGTACACCAGGAATATTTGGATGCCGGGTCTGCAATTGAAATTAAAATTGGTCAGGGTGCAAAGCCAGGTATTGGGGGCCACCTCCCTGGGGAAAAAGTAGGGTCTGAAGTTTCCCAGACCAGGATGATTCCCGAGGGAAGTGACGCAATCTCACCGGCACCACACCATGATATCTATTCAATTGAAGACTTAAGGCAGCTTATATATTCGCTAAAAGAGGCAACAAACTACAAGAAGCCTGTTTTTGTAAAGATTGCAGCGGTCCACAATGTGGCGGCAATTGCTTCGGGAATAGCCAGGGCCGGGGCAGATGTAATTGCAATAGACGGCTTTAGAGGTGGAACAGGTGCAGCTCCTTTAAGAACAAGGGACAGTGTAGGTATACCAATTGAATTTGCTTTGGCTGCCGTAGATACCCGTTTAAGGCAGGAAGGAATCCGCAATCAGGTATCCCTTGTTATTGGAGGCAGTATCCGTAACAGCTCTGATATTGTTAAAGCAGTTGCCCTGGGTGCTGATGCCGTCTATATCGGTACAGCCGCTTTGATGGCCTTGGGATGCCACCTCTGCCAGAAATGTTACACAGGAAAATGCAACTGGGGAATTGCAACCCAGGACCCGCGCCTGGTAAAACGCCTCAATCCTGAAATAGGCGCCAGGAGGGCGGCAAACCTCCTTAAAGCCTGGAAGCATGAGATTAAAGAGCTCCTGGGTGGTATGGGAATTAATGCCCTGGAATCTTTAAGGGGTAACCGCCTGATGTTAAGGGGTATAGATTTGACGGAAAAAGAACTGGAAATTCTCGGAATAAAAGCAGCCGGAGAATAGGGGTGAGAAAGATATGAAAAGAGTTTATGCAAAAGAAGAATACTGTATTGGCTGTAGGTTATGTGAAATATATTGTATTCTCTCCCATAGCGAATATAAAAATGATTTGATTAAAGCTTTTAAAAAGTCATTGCAGCGTCCTCCTGCCAGGATTCAGGTGGAGGAAGAGGGAGCCTTATCCTTTGCACTGCAGTGCCGTCACTGTGATGAGGCGTACTGCGTCAAGTCCTGTATTACGGGAGCCATGCAAAAAGACCCTGAGACAGGTGTAGTATTTAACGAAAAGGAAAGATGTGTCGGCTGCTGGACCTGTATTGCAGCCTGTCCCTATGGTGCAATAATCAAGGATGAAACTTCAAAAAAAATAGCTTCCAAATGTGATTTATGCGGTCAAAATGAAACTCCGTATTGTGTCCAAAACTGCCCTAACGGTGCGCTAATCTTTTCGGAAGAACCTCCATACAAAACTTCTGTTAAGGGGGGAGAATAAATGGCTTACGTTATAATAGGAAATTCCGCAGCTGCCATTGGAGCTGTGGAGGGAATCAGAAAAGTGGATAGGGAAACCCCTATTACCCTGGTAAGCAGCGAGCCGTATCATACCTACTCACGGCCTTTGATATCATATTACCTGGCAGGTAAAGTTGAAGAAAGCCTTATGGTCTATAGAAAAAAGGATTTTTATGAGAAAAACGGGGTTAAAGCCATCTTAGGCTGCAGGGCGGAAGCCCTGGATGTGGAAAAAAAGAGTGTTAACCTTGCAAACGGCCAAAAGCTACCTTATGAAAAGCTCCTGATTGCAACGGGTGGAAAGCCATTCATTCCACCTATTGCAGGACTCGACAAAAAGAATGTCAAGACATTTATTAAGCTAGATGACGTCAAGGAAATAGATGCCCTTGTTTCTCGCGGTTCCAAAGTGATTATCCTGGGAGCGGGATTGATAGGCTTAAAGGCTGCTGAGGCACTGGCGGAAATAGGAGCAGAAGTTGTCGTAGTGGAACTTGCTGAATATATTTTAAGCTCCATACTTGATGAGGATGCTGCAAAAATAGTCCAGAAGCATCTTGAAAACAAGGGAATTAAGTTCGAACTTGGCACAACAATAGAAAAGGTCCTTGGAGATGAAGAAGTCCGGGCTGTAGAACTCAAAAATGGCAGCACTTATACATGCGATTTGACCATAGTTGCTATTGGGGTACGCCCTAACCTTGAACTGGTAGAGGGTACACCTGTTAATACGGAGGCAGGTATTGTGGTTAATGATTCCATGGAAACAAATATTTCCGGTATTTATGCAGCAGGGGACGTAACTCAAGGTTATGATATGACCTATGGTGAGAAACGGGTCCTGCCTATTCTCCCCAATGCGTACAAACAGGGAGAAACTGCCGGCATTAACATGGCGGGAGGCAATGCAAAGTGGGATGAAGGATTTGCCTTTAACTCAATTTCATTTTTTGGACTGCCCATGACAACTGCCGGAATAGTTAATCCCCGGGAAGAAGGATATCAAGAGCTTGAGAAATGTGAGCCTGAAAATAATCTCTATAAAAAACTGGTTTTAAAAGACGGTAAGCTGGTAGGACATATCAGCCTGAACTGTATTGAGCGCAGCGGAATTTTAACATCCTTTATCAGGGAAAAAGTAGACATTACAAATATTGCGGAAAAATTGTTAAATGAAAATGGCCTCATTGTTTTAGAAGAAGAACTACGCCACCGCAAGCTAGTCGGAGGAGGTGCGGCCTAAATGGTAACAATAGATGCAAAAGGAGTTTATTATAAGGAGCTAAATGAAAAGGTTAAAGAAGCAATTTCTTCGGGTGCAGAGCATATAGAACTTATCAATGTTAACGGCCAGAGATATATTGGAGACGGTATTTCCGCCAGCGCTAAAATAACCATTCATGGAATACCGGGCAACGATATGGCAGCCTTTATGAACGGTCCTACAATTGAAGTCTTTGGGAACGGGCAGGATGCCGTGGGAAATACAATGAACTCCGGTACAATTGTTATTCACGGCAATGCCGGCGATGTTACGGGTTATGCAATGCGCGGAGGAGAAATATTTATAAAGGGAAATGTAGGCTACCGCGTAGGTATCCATATGAAAGCGTATCAGGATAAGGTTCCGGTGATGGTCATTGGCGGAAAAGCGGGCGATTTCTTTGCAGAATACATGGCAGGCGGAAAAATCATTCTCCTGGGATTGGGTTGTGAAGGAGAATCTGTAGTGGGAAGATACTGCGCTACAGGTTTACATGGAGGAACTTTATATATTAGAAATAACTTTGAAGAACGTTACTTCGGGAAGGAAGTTCAAAGAGATGAATTAACTATGGAAGATAAGGAATTTTTAAAGTCTTATTTAACAAGGTTTAGTGATTACTTTGGTTATGATAAGCAAGAGATTTTAGGTTTGGACTTTATAAAGTTTGTCCCCGTAGGCAGCAGACCTTACGGAAATATGTATGCAAAATGGTAGGAAGTAGCCGGCCTTAAATTTATCTTGATTGATAAAGAGGAAACACCGGATTATTAGGGTTTCCTCTTTGTTTACATATAAATGACGTATCATTACTTAAATTATGACAAATAGATTTTATGATTCTTTCATGCATATCATAGAGACACTGTGAGAAACTGCATGTGAATCAGTGTTAGTTGCTGCAAAAGCTGATATTGCTGTCAAAAGCACCAAAGCGACAATAAATAACAATCTAAAAAGCTTCATTTATAAATCTCCCCTTTATTTTTTTCACCCTAAAGTCGTACGAAGACACTAAAAAGTTCCCTATTTTTCTAATTTTTCAACAATCAATAATGCATTATGAAATTTCAGGGCCTGTAAGCGAAGATGAAATTATTAAGATTGCTAAATTTATGTGTTATTCTCACTCCAGACGCGAAACTTGTTTAAACTAAGAAAAATATGGTAAAATCTTATTCAGGAAGGTGCTGAGGGTAAATCCTCACCGGTCTTCCCTCCTTACATGGGCTGTGGGGCAGTGCAGTGCCCGGGCTAAGAAGGGGTTATGCCCGTGGTGAAATCCATGTAAGGGGGGTGGTACGTTGAACGTCATAACATCTTTGGTTAGTACGTTTCTTGGTACACTTCTAGCTGCTCTTTCGCTGGAGTGGTTAAGGACAGAAAATGGTATAAAAAATGAGAAGCGGTTCCCCAATAACCGCTCCTCATTCTTCGTTCTCGACCAGTAGCTAAGTTTTTAGCTCGGGGCTGCATTGCCCCACCTTCCTCTATATTTTAAACTATTTATAAACTTTTATACAACAATTTGTACATCATTTAATGTATTAATAACTTTTTTTATCTTCATAATACAATATATGTATTGTTATTGTCAATTATTAAACGGATATCATACATTATATAGTTGGGGACATTCCTGGCTTAAAAGAATAATCCGGGTCTCAGCAGGTGTGTGTCCCTTTACCTTATTAAATTACATTCTAAGGAGTATTTTCAGATGGAACTACAACAACTGAAGGACAATATCTATTACATACCTAACCGTACAAATATCGGAGTTATCAGAAATGATGAGAAGGTTATTTTGATTGACAGCGGTATTGACGACGATACGGGGAGAAAGATACTGCGGACATTACAAAAAAATGATCTGTACCCGGTTGCCATAATAAATACTCATTCCCATGCTGACCATATTGGTGGCAACTCCTATATTCAAAAAAAGACAGGCTGCAAAATATATACTTCCCCGATTGAAGACAGCATTACCATGTGTCCTTATCTGGAACCGCTTTATCTTTTTTCGGGAGCAACTCCGATAGCTGACTTACAAAACAAGTTTTTAATGGCCAAGCCATCGAAGGTGGATTATACTGTAAAAAATAATCAAAAAATAACTGTTGCGGGAATAGAAATAACTGTTATTCCTCTCCCCGGGCATTCGCTTAATCAAATAGGAATCGTTGTTGATGATATTTGCTTTTGTGCAGATGCGGTTCTTGAGAAGGAAGTTTTTGCAAAGCATAAAATACCCTTTAACATAGACATCGCTAAACAAAGGGTAACTTTACAATTATTAAGTGATAGCAGTTACAGTTATTTTGTTCCTTCCCACGCAGCCCCGCTAAAAGATATTTCTCAGCTTACAAATCCTTATCTGGAAGTGCTGGATGAAATAGATAATATTATCTTACAAGTTTTAACCGGTGAAAAAACAACTGAAGAAATTATTAAAAAATTACTGGATAATTATAATGTTACTATAACCAGAACGGGGCAGTATTACCTGTTTAAAACAATTACTATGGCTCATCTCAGTTCATTATCTGAGGGAGGGAAAGTAACAGTTATTATTAAAGACAATATACTGTACTGGAAAAGAATATAATAATATGTATTATAAAGATGATTCCGGGTACCAAAATAAAAGCGCGGGACTGTAGCCCGCGCTTATAAATTTATTAATTAGCCTGTTGGATTTTGTCCATTAAATAATTCCTCATTATAAATAATTATTTGTTACTCATTTAATAAATTCCCTGTTAAACAAAAAAATAACAAGAAAATTTTTCAAAATGTGATATAAATCATTGTCTTTAAGTGAAAGAATGTTAAAATTGCAGCAAGAAGAAAATATTTAAGGGTAAAAAAGGACTGATTAACATGAAAATCACAATGACCAACTTAAGGAAAATGATGGAAGCTGAAGGCTATATTACCAGTGGTGAAATTATCACCACAGTTTTTCTTGCCCTGAAACTTAAAAAACCCCTTCTGGTAACAGGACCTCCCGGCGTGGGAAAAACAGAACTTGCCAAGGTTTTGGCCGCGATTTTCAATACGGAGCTAATAAGACTGCAGTGCTATGAAGGCTTAGATGAAAATAAAGCGCTCTATGAGTGGAATTATCAGAAGCAGCTTTTGCAGATTCAACTCAGCAGTGCACAAAATCAAGATATTAGCCTTCAAAAAGACCTGTTTTCTTCGGAATATTTGCTGGATAGGCCTCTTTTAAAGGCGCTGAGAAGTGAAGAACAAGCGGTTCTCTTGATTGATGAAATCGATAAAACCGATGAAGAGTTTGAAGCATTTCTTTTTGAAGTCTTATCCGATTTTCAAGTTTCTATCCCGGAGTATGGGACCGTGAAGGCCTGTAAAGTTCCGGTGGTTATTTTGACAAGTAACGGGGAAAGGGAACTGTCTGATGGATTAAAAAGACGTTGTGCCTTTCTAAATATCGGTTATCCAAGTGTTGAAAAGGAAGCTAAAATAATAAGCGCTAAAGTACCTGGCATAAGTCAAAAGCTTGCAATGCAAGTTGCTGCTGCTGTCCATGTTTTAAGGAAGGAACTGGAGGTCAAAAAGCAGCCTGCAATTTCAGAAAGTATTGACTGGGCCAGAGCTTTAATGGCACTAGGACATGAGGAATTGAATCCGTCAGCTATAAACTCTACAACGGGAATGTTATATAAAAATCAGGAAGACATAGCAAAGTTTAAGGAAGAGATGGGAGCAGAAAAATTACTTAGCAAAACTCACACACAATGTAAATGCTGCGGGTGAAAAAAATGGAAAAAGGCTTAGTTAAATTTATTAACCTTTTACGCACTTTAGGAATAAGGGTTAGTACTGCCGAAGCAATGGATGCATTAGAGGCATTGCAGTATGTTAATGTTATGGATAAAAATTCTGTGCGTGTGGCCCTGCAAAGCATGCTTGTCAAGGAAGAGGATAAAATTCCGGTTTTTGAGGCTGCCTTTGAAACCTTCTTTGTAACTCCGGAGAGGAAACAGGAGCAGCAGCAAAATCTCCAAAATGAAAAAGATAAACAGCAACAGTTGCTGGCAGAAGCTGAAGAAGATCTTACCTTTCAGGATAGCACATTGGAGCTTGAACAAGAGGAGAAACTCCTCTATTCCGAATTGGACGAAAAAAGGAAGGAAAAATTACAGGAGTTTTTACAAAAAAGCAGCCAGGCGAGCCATCATAATCCTGAAAAGTTTAAATCCGTTCTGGAAAATTTGGTAAAACAACATCTCAAGTACTGGAAAAATACTAAGGAGTATGTAGCGCCGCTGCCGGTTGAGGAAACAGGAAACCCGGAATTGGATGCCTCTTTAGCTGAACTTAATAATCTTGATCCGGAGAAAAAAAAGCTCTTATATCAAGATATGCAATCAATAGCAGAGGAAGAATTGCCTTTAGCCAGAAAAATAATGAAGCAATTTTCTAAAAAGCTTGCCTCCAGGATATCAAGAAACTATCACAGGAGCAAAAAAAGAAGGCAAATAGATTTTAGAGGCACCATTAGGAAAAATATAAGTTATGGAGGAACTCCTTTAAAGCTCCAGTATCGCTCAAAAAGAATAAAAAAAACCCAGCTTGTGCTTCTTTGTGATGTATCAGGGTCCATGAACCGTTATTCCTCATTTGTGACGAGTTTTGTGTACAGCCTGGCAAGTGTTTTAAAAAGAATTGATACGTTTCTTTTTTCAGAGAACCTGGAAAAACTGGAAATTGGCTCTCTTCCTCAAGATAATTATGAAGATGCGGTTTTTAAAATGATGGAAAACAGTAAAGTTTGGGGAGAGGGAACAAATATTAATAAAGCTTTGAAACAACTCCTTAAAAATTATTCCGAAGTATTAACCAGAAAAACAATATTTATTATTGTCAGCGATACAAAAACATTAGCGGTGGAAGAAGCGGCAAAAAAACTTCAAAAAATACGCGGCCGGGTCAAGGAAGTAATTTTCTTAAATACACTCCCCAAGGAAGAATGGCAGGGGAAACATACTGTAGAAATATTGAAAAAGAGCAGCACGATGTACCCGTGCCATACCATTGCCGATTTGAAAAATCTGAGTTCCATCTGGTTAACTAAATAGCGAACTTAACATAAATCCAATTTATAGTTTGGGGTGGATAAAATTGAATATAGTAGTAGGGATTACGGGAGCAAGCGGTGCCATTTATGGAATCAGACTTCTTGAAATCTTGAGTGAAAAAAAACATAAGATAGATCTTGTAGTAAGCCCTTGGGCTAAAAAGACTATTCAATTTGAAACCGATTATTCCCTGGAAGAAGTACTGTCACTTGCAGATACCGTTCATGACTATCATGATCTGGCAGCATCAATTGCAAGCGGTTCGCACCGGGTGGATGCAACCGTTATTGCTCCCTGCAGCATGAAGTCACTTGCAGCAATTGCGCACGGATATGCAGATAACTTAATTAGCAGGGCTGCCGACGTAGCCCTTAAGGAAAAAAGAAAGCTTATCCTGGTTCCCAGGGAAACTCCTTTGAATTTAATTCATCTTGAAAATATGCGCCTTGCGGTGGCTGCAGGAGCCGTACTGCTCCCGCCGATGCCTTCTTTTTATCATCGCCCGGAATCAATTGATGATATTGTCAATCAAACTGTTGGCAAAATTTTAGATATGCTTGATATCCCGCATGAGCTTTTCAGGCGGTGGGGTGAGGGAAATGAATAAATTTCGGTTTGCAGTGGGAAAAGGCCGTACCAAGCTATTTGCTGAGGTAATGCCCCTTGGTGAAGATCTTACTATATTAATCTATGGCGGAAAAGCCCATATTGGCAGTATTGCTGTAGCAATACCGCGCCCGAGCCTTGCCGATTCAAGGAAGACTAGTTCCACTGTTTCAGTATATAATTTAGCTGGACACAAGGATGACCGGCTCTCACAACCCCTGGCCCGAGAAATTGCCGCTCGGACCGGACGGGTTGTGACCGTAATTGCAGGATTTCATTTAGATAATATTGGTGAGGAAGAAATAAAACAGGTTGTAAATAATCTTAAGATTATTGAAAGGATTATCTTAAAAAAAATTGACTGAGCTTCTATATATTTCTTTCTGTTCAACAGGACGGTCTTTTTTTATTTATTGACTTTTCTCAAGTTAATATATAAAATTTAAAACAAGAATTGAATGCTTATTCAGTTTTTAAAAAATTTAACTTTCCAGGTGATAAGTTATGGCTTACAAAAATTTACAGGATTTTTTAAAGGTTTTAGAAAGAAAAAATCTGCTGCATAAAGTCCCTGCCAGGGTTGATAGTGAACTGGAGATTGCAGCTATTACAGACCGTATCAGCAAAATGCATGGGCCGGCCTTATATTTTGAAGATGTTGCAGGTTCTCCTTACCCGGTAGTAACTAACTGTTTTGGCAGCATAGAAAGAATGCAACTGGCACTCGGTGTAGACAACCTTGATGATATCGGGTTAAGAATAGAAAAAATCTCAAAGCCCCCGCAACCGGAAGGTTTTTTAGGAAAGGTAAAATCACTTCCCATACTGGCGGAACTTTCCTCATATTTTCCAAAAACAGTAAAAAAAGCGCCCTGTCAGGAAGTGGTGGAAGAAAACCCTTCTCTGGATACATTACCCATTTTAAAATGCTGGCCGGATGATGGGGGAAAATTTATCACACTGCCCCTTGTTTTCAGCAAGGATCCGGTTAGCGGCAGGCAAAATGTAGGAATGTATCGCATGCATGTCTACGATGATAGAACAACCGGGATGCACTGGCACATTCATAAAGACGGCGCAGGTCACTTTAAAAAACACCGGGAAACGGGAAATAAAATTATGGAAGTTGCAGTAGCACTGGGAGGTGACCCGGCGACTATCTATTCTGCAACTGCTCCTCTCCCCAAAAATATAGATGAAATGCTGTTTGCCGGTTTTTTACGGCAGTCTCCCGTTGAGATGGTGCAGTGTAAAACTGTAGATTTAAAAGTTCCCGCCGAAGCCGAGTTTATTCTGGAAGGATATGTAGATGTTTCGGAAAGAAGAATCGAAGGCCCGTTTGGAGATCATACCGGCTATTATTCTCCCGCTGACTCTTATCCTGTTTTTCATCTAAAATGTATAACAAGGCGAAGGCAGCCGGTTTATCCCGCTACCGTAGTAGGAATTCCGCCAATGGAAGACTGTTACCTTGGCAAGGCGACAGAAAGAATCTTTTTACCGCTCCTGAAATTGCAGTTTCCTGAAATAGTGGATATCAATCTGCCATTTGAAGGGGTCTTTCACAACTGTGCTATTGTTTCCATCAAAAAAGAATATCCGGGACATGCCAAAAAAATAATTAACGCCCTCTGGGGAATGGGACAAATGATGTTTACCAAAACAATCATCGTAGTTGATGCAGACGTAGATGTGCAGAATATTTCACGGACAGCCTGGAAAATTTTTAACTCAATAGATCCCAAAAGAGATTTTGTTTTCACGGAAGGGCCTCTTGATGCACTGGACCATGCAGCTCCCCTGCCCAATTACGGCAGTAAGGTGGGGATTGATGCTACTAAAAAATGGAGCTCAGAAGGTTATCCAAGGAAATGGCCTCAAGAAGTTAAGATGCCTGAAGAAATAGAAAATCTCTTGGACAGGAAGTGGCAGGAATATGGTTTTAAAAAAGGTTAAAACATTTGCAGAGTTAGTAAAATTTGAGCATACCGTTTTTGCACTTCCCTTTGCATATACTTCTGCTTTTCTGGCAGCAGGCGGTGTCCCCGCCGTACCGAAATTATTCTGGATAACAGTGGCAATGGTAGGGGCTCGCAGTGCCGCAATGGGGTTCAACAGACTGATCGACAGGGCAATCGATGCTAAAAACCCCAGAACTGCCGGAAGACACCTACCCCGGGGGAAAATCTCGATCCGGGAGGTATTGATCTTCAACCTTCTTGCAGTTTTACTGCTTACAGTATCAGTTTTGCAGCTAAGTCCAGGCCATATTATTTATTTGCCTTTTATCCTGGGTATACTGGTCGGTTATTCATACACAAAACGCTTTACTCCCTACTGTCACCTTGTTTTGGGACTGGCAATTTCCTTTGCTCCCCTGGGAGGCTGGATTGCCATTTCCCAAAAAAGCAGCCTTTCAGCGCTTCTTTTGGCTGCCACAGTTGGTGCCTGGGTGGCAGGCTTTGACATAATATATGCTATGCAGGATATTGACTTTGACCGTGCGCATGGGCTGCATTCACTTCCTGCAGATTTTGGAGTCAAAACAGCCCTGTGGTGGTCCAGGTCGCTGCATATATTATCTGTTCTTTTTTTACTACTGATTTACAAAGTGCTTTCACTGGGTGTGCCGTATCTTTTGGGGGTAGTTATTGTGGCAGGCCTTTTAGGGTATGAACACGCCCTTGTCTCCCCTCGGGATTTTTCCAAAGTAAATGTGGCCTTTTTTAATGTTAACGGTATCATCAGTATGATAATTTTTTGTTTTACACTGCTCGATATCTTAATGTAATCTTTCGGATTTTCAACTAAGTTATACTTTCTAATAGTACAAAAAAATCCCCGCTACCGGTAGCGGGGAAAGCTTTTTAAGAAGCTAACTTACAAGCCGATACTTTTTGCTTCTCTTAAAAGTTTTTTGTCTATCTTACCTGTGACAGTCTTTGGCAATGACTCACAGAATTCAACCTGTTTGGGACATTTATAATTGGCAAGGTTTTGACGGCAATAGCGGATAAGTTCTTTTTCAGTGGCTTCTTTACCGGGCTTTAATGCTACAAACGCTTTGGGTATTTCGCCCCTCAGTTCATCAGCAATGCCCACTACGGCAGCTTCAGCTACAGCAGGATGCTGGTAAAGAATCTCTTCTACTTCCCGGGGGTAAACATTCAGTCCGCCAACAATAATCATGTCTTTTTTACGGTCTACAATGTAAATGTAGCCGTCTTCATCTTTTTTGCCCAAATCACCGGTATGGAGCCAGCCTCCCCGCAAGGCTTGAGCTGTTTCCTCCGGGCGGTTAAGGTATCCCTTCATCACGTTCCTACCCTTAACACAAATTTCACCTACTTCATTAACAGGAACCTCATTGTCATTATCATCGACTATTTTTACCTCTACTCCCGGAACAGGTATACCCACGAAACCCGGTTTTCGAACCCCGTCAATTGGGTTTGCATATGAAACGGGGGATGTTTCTGTGGGACCGTTTCCTTCTATCATAATTACACCGTATCTTTCTTCAAAAACCTTCATTATTTCTACAGGGAGCGGCGCTCCACCGGAAACGCACAATTTAATGGAAGAGAGATCGTAGCTCTTTGGATCTTTAATCGCGGCCAGGAAAGCTCCATACATGGCCGGCACACCGGCAAAAATCGTAACTTTTTTTGCTTCTACTTCTTTAAGAGTGGCATCGGGTTTAAACTGGCCGACAATAGTGATACTTGCTCCCGTATAAATAGGAACTATCATACAAACCATTTCAGCAAAAGAGTGGAATAGAGGCAGCACGCAGAGATAGTTTTCATCAGAACCTAAACCTAAATGTTTTATGGTGGCCTCAGCATCAAAGATAAGGTTATCATGGGTCAAGAGTGCTCCCTTTGGCTTTCCTGTAGTCCCTGAGGTATAGAGGCAAGATGCGACATCGTCTGGTTCTATTGTAATATTAAATGGTTCACTTGCAGAACCTTCGATCAGTTCTGCAAAATCATAGATATCCTTTTCAGTTTCTCCTCCAATAATTATTAGGCTTTCTAGAGATTGTGCTTCATTCCAGATGCTTTCCACCAGGTTCTGAAAGGGGGCTGCAGTAATAAGTATTTTAATGCTGGCATCGTTTAAGATATACTTTAACTCCTCACCTTTAAAAAGTGGGTTGATGGGGACAATGGTAGCACCGATACTGACAATACCAAAATAGGAAATGACAAACTCCGGACAGTTTGGTAATAAAACAGCTGCCCTTTCGCCTTTTTTTAAGCCCAAATTAGCCAATCCGTTTGCCAATCTGTTAACCTTTTCTTCCAGGTCTTTGTAAGTTATTTCAATATCTTGGAAATAGATAGCTGTTTTGTCAGAAAATTCTGCAGCTGTTTTACGAAGCAAACTTGCAACAGACATAATTTTTACCTCCTCATTAATAAATAAAATCAGCTCTTAATACCAGGTAATAATATTATAGCAGAATTTTTCTGCAATGCATAGAAAAATATAGGGTCGTTAAGAACCAACTGCGGTATTGAAATACCTATGCAATAACAAAGGGGAATTGTGTTAATATTAAAAGTGAAGAAATTATTAAATAGTATGTAATTCCTAAGGGAGAACCGTTATGAAAAGTAAAAAAACTGATTCAAATTATAATTTTATAGAGCAAACAGATACAAAAAAACGTGGCAGACTTACGATATTTTTG
>Ga0182240_100042_pt1 | contig 68145 bp, 67 predicted proteins | sample hydfrates4_PW_90_FD_145594 | JGI IMG/M metagenome (GOLD analysis project Ga0182240, IMG submission 145594) | Subsurface microbial communities from deep shales in Texas, USA - hydraulic fracturing test 4_PW_90 | ecosystem: Environmental > Aquatic > Deep subsurface > Shale gas/oil reservoir >...
ATAAAAAATTAATTTTTAAAATAAAAAGCCTTCCTCCATTTTTTATTTAATATTTGACAAAATCTATCGGTATTTATATACTCAATTATGCAAATTAACATAAATTATTTATATAAAGGGAGTTTTTTTTAATGATGAAAGTAAACAGAGATAGATGTATCGGTTGTGGTGAATGCATAAAAGATTGTTTTGTTGACGATATTATGTTGATAAATGGGAAAGCTAAAATAAAGAATGAAGCTTGTTTTAAATGTTGTCATTGTATTGCTGTCTGTCCTGTAGATGCAGTATCGACTGATGAATATGATCTAGATGATGTTAAAGAATATAATGAAGATGAATTTTCAATTTCAACAGACAACCTTTTGAATTTTATCAAATTCAGAAGAAGCATTAGGCAATTTAAAGATAAAAAAGTAGAAAAAAATAAAATACTTAAAATTATAGAAGCAGCACGCTTTACTCCTACCGCCGGCAACCAGCAGGATCTTTCCTTTACAGTTGTTGATAAAAATATTAATAAATTCAAGGAACTAATCCTAGAAAAATTAAATGAAAAAGGAAAATATATACTTAATAATTTAAATTCAGAAACAATAAAGGTTAAGAGGTATGCGGAAATGTGGCTTGAAATGTACCAGGATTTCAAAAATCAAACTAAAACCAGTGACCGCTTATTTTTTAATGCTCCAACAGTTATTTTAGTATCTGCTAAATCAAATATAAACGCTGGTTTAGCTTCTGCAAATATGGAGTTATTAGCCAATACCCTTGAACTAGGTGTATTATTCAGTGGATTTACTCTAAGAGCTGCTAAAGATGACAAAAAGATTAGGAACTTCCTTAAAATTGAAGCTGAGAAAGAACTAGTTACTGTATTAATTATTGGGTATCCTGATGTTAAATATTTTAGAACAGTTCCCAGAAAAAAAGCTGATATCAGCTGGAAATAAGTATCTATAATTATTTTAAGGGACAGCAGCTCTGCTGTCCCTTAATTATATTAAAACTATAAAATTACAAAATTGGAGAAAGCAATCTGGAAACAGATTCCCTTAATTTCATTGTCCAACCTCTATTTTTAAATTCTTCTCTAGTTATCTCAGAAGAAAATTTTAAGTCTTCTTCAAATAAATTATCATGCCAGCGTGCCTTTTCTTTATCATAAATAAAGGCATTAATTTCAAAGTTTAATTTAAAACTCCGGACATCCATATTTGTGGTACCTATAGAAAGCACTCTGCTGTCAATACAAATTGTTTTACTGTGCAGAAAGCCTCTGGTATAACGATAACAGCGGGCCCCAGCTTCCAGGAGCTGCCCTACAAAAGAATTGTTAGCTGCATATACAAAAGGATGGTCTCCCCGGTCAGGAATCATTATTTTTACATCAACCCCGGAACTTGTTGCGATCTTTAAAGCCTCCAGCATTGATTGATCTGGAATAAAATAAGGGGTTTGAATATAAATTGACTTCTCAGCCTCATAAATCATCTTCAAAAACATCGCCTTGATTTCTGCCTCCCTAGAATCAGGACCACTACTTACAATCTGAACTGCAGATCTTCCTTTAACTTTATTTTTTGGAAAGTACTTTTCCTCTTTTAAAAGATCATTACCTGAAGCAAATTTCCAATCAAGTAAAAAACGGTACTGCTGACTATTAACACTTTCTCCCTGGATTTTAAGATGTGTATCCCGCCAATCTCCAAAGTGATCAGAACAACCTAGATACTCATCACCAATATTAATACCTCCAAGATAACCAATTTTGCCATCAATAATCACATTTTTACGATGATTTCTGTAATTTATGTCCAGTACAAACGGAGCGAAAGAAACGACTTCAACCCCAGCGTCCTCTAAATTGAAAATCGAATAACGGGAGAGCTCTCTACAGCCCATTTTATCATAGAGAAGCCTCACTTCTATCCCTGCTTCTGCTTTCTCTGATAGAATTCTTATAAATTTATTACCCAGTTCATCATCATTTATAATGTAATAATTAGCATGAATAAATTTCTCTGCATCTCTTAAATCCTGAAAAAGATCTTTGAATTTTTCCTGACCGCTGCTGTAAATTTTTAAATCATTATATCCAATTTCTGCTGGAATTTCATTTTTAAATCCTATCCGCATTATACTCTGTTCTAAATGACCAAAATTAAGTTTTTGATCTTCTAGTGGACAATTGCCATCTTTTATTCTATTATTTAGCTCATCTTCCTGCTGTTTTTTTTGATAAAGCTTTCTTTTTTTTGGTGTAAGACCAAAAAAAAGATAAAGTATAAAACCTAAAACTGGAATTAAAGTTAAAATCAGAAGCCAGGCCCAGGTAGCGGTAGGATCTTTTCTTTCAAAAAAAATCAATAGAATAATAAAAATAATATTTAAAATTATTATTGCTGTAGGTAAAAATGATAGAAAATTCATAAGCACTCCTAATATTTTGGTTATTTATTATAATATTTTTATAGCTCGGCTGATTATTTTTGTGTTTTTGATTCTTTGAACGTTGTCTTAATTGATTATATCAGAAAAGAATGGCTTTTTAAAAGCTTTTCTAGAAGCTTGATTTAAATTTAATAAATGATAATTTTGACCTGAGATCGTCTTTTCATAATTTCCCAAAGGATAAATTATTCCATTATGTGAATAATTTCCTGTTTTAACGACTACAGTTCTATTCTCAACTGCCCGCAAAACTGCTGCCTGCCACATTAAATTCTTCAACAGTCGGCTCTCTTTAAACCAGGCTTCATTAGTTTGATTTACTATAAAATCTACATTTTTGGAGCCATCTTTGACATAATCTGGATATAATATTTCAGAACAGATTACAGTTTTCCATTTAAAATTCTTATATTTAAAAATATGCTGCTGCTGACCGGCATTAAGTGAAGAAAAATTATAAGGAATATATTTATTCAGAGTATCCTCAAAAGGAAATCTTTCTCCAAAATAGAGGAGTAAATTCTTATCGTAACGAGAAATTATTTCTCCAGCAGGTGAAATTAAAAATGAACTATTAAAGCGACCACTAATTGAATCTCTGCCTGCTAACGATCCAATTTGAACTGGTTTTTTAAATTCTGCTGCTATTTTATTCAAAAATTTTTCTCTATACTTTTGATTAGCATGGAAATCAAAAGTTATATTTGTTTCAGGAGCAATTATTAATTCTGCTCCCACCAAATTTGAAGCAGCATCTAAGGTTAGATTAAGATTTTGTTCAAGCTGGCTTAAATTCCATTTTCTATTTTGATCAATTCTACTTGTAATAATTCCTATTTTAAAATTTTGATCAGCTAAAAATTGACCTGTATTTTCAGAAACTATTTCTGCTCTATAATTAGCAAAAATAAAAATAAACAAAAATATTAAAACTATAACAAAAGCATTTTTGGCTTGCCTATAAAAAATGAGTTTAAAAATCAAGGCATTTACTAAAACCATAATAAAAGTTAAAATCCAAATTCCACCAATTTCAGCCAACTGAATAAAAGATAAAAATTCAACTTGTGTATAAGCAAGATTTGCAAGGGGAAAGAAATAAAATAAGTAATAGCGAACAACTTCCATTACAGTCCAAACAATTGCGAATAAAAATGGATTAAATTGATTACCTGCAAATAATTTTTGCTGAAAATAAAAATAAATCATAAAGAACACTGCATAAACAAAGGCAAGTAATGAAAATAATAAGATTAAAATAAATATTATTAAAAAAAATGAAGCCTCTGTATAGATCTCGATTGAATGATAAAGAAAATTTGAAGAAAAAATTAAAATCCAAAAGCCGAGCTTCCAGCCGGCTAAAAAAGCTCGCTTATAATTTAGCTCATTCTTGTTTAAGATAAAAATAAAATATAAGAAAGGAAAAAAACCAATCCAGCTCAAAAAATATAAATCAGGATAATAATTGGCTGCTGTTAACAGCGCTGCTGATAAAATTGTTAAAATAACTAACATTGCTAAACTCGTTTCTTTAAAAAAGGAGCTACCTGTAAGCTAATCAAAATAATCAAAGCTGCAGCAATTGATAAATCGTATAAACCATATCCTACCGCCAGACCTAATCCCGCTACTCCCCAGAGGCTGGCCGCAGTTGTCAAACCTTCAACCTTATCTTCCTGTTTAATGATTGTACCTGCACCTAGAAAACCAATTCCACTTACAACCTGAGCAGCCAGGCGAGCAGGGTCACCTTCAACTCCACTGCTTCCGATTCCAGTTTTAGCGACTTCCACTGACAAAATCATAATCACACACGAAATAACAGCAACAATAACATTTGTTCTAATACCTGCCGCTTTATTCTGCTTTTCTCTATCATAACCAATTAATGCTGCCAGAAAAGCCGTTAATACAAGTCTAAAAATTCCTGTCCAATTCAAAATCAACTGCCTCACCTCCACAATATTTCTATACATATAATATTCTTCGTAATCAATACCAATCCTTTAATAATTCCATTATAATTAGATTAATTTTAGTAAAACTCATTACAAATTGTTCGATTATTTAATTTAATTGTAACGCCCCCTAAAAGTATTGGACAGACACTAATTAAACATCTTATAACCAGTGTTATATTTTAAATAAGAAAGACTTTATAAAAATTATTTGAAGTCTTGAACAAATCGCATTATAAATTTATTGTATAAACTTCTTTCACCACCAAAATAGTCCAGAATTTCTTTTTCTTCAACTAAATCACTTTTTTCTTCTCCTAAATAGGTCCTATAACTGCTCCAACGATAATCTTTGGGGGTTAAGGCCAGCTTATCTTTAACCGGATTAAGGTGGATATAGCGATTTACAATTAAGTTGTAGTAATTATTTTCTATTATTTTGGAAACATAACGCCCCTGAAAAACGTGACCTACTGTGCTGTATCGCTCATTAAAATATCTTGCATAACGCCAGTTGATTCCTTTCATGATTTTCCAGATCTCAACATCAAAAGTTCTTACCTGAAGGTGAGTATGGTTCGGCATTAAACAGTAACTAATAATTGTAAAGGGTTGTTTTCTATTCATTTCTTTTAGAATATCTAAAAAGATTTGATAATCAACTTTATCTAAAAAAATATTTTTCTTTTTATTCCCCCGGCTTATTATGTGATATTTTGCCCCGGGATACCAGATTCTCTTTTTACGAACCATTTAATACACCCTCCATTTTTTTAGTTCATTTTAATTTTATTATATACTTTTATTTATATAATTTCAATATTTTTACAATAAAAATAAAATTTAAATCATTTTATTTTTCGACACAAAAAGACATAATCCGGGTGGTACACGGCACCTGTACGTTTAAAAGCAAAAAGACCAGCGGCGTCCCGCTGGTCTTTTATCCTTGTTCTTATATTTATTTTAAGCTATTTTTTTAGAATTACTCTTCATCTTTGGGCGCATAAGCATTTTCAAGTCTCTTGTAAGACTGATAGCGCTCTTCAGCATCTTCTGCTGCTTTTTCAAAGAGATCTTCTGCCAGCTCAGGGAATGTCTTCTGTAAGGAGGAGAAACGTACCTCACTGAGTAAGTAATCTCTGAAGCTTTCTGTAGGCTCTTTGGAATCCATAATAAATGGATTCTCGCCTTCTTTTTTAAGTTCCGGATTGAAGCGGAATAAGTGCCAGAAACCTGACTTAACAGCATCTTTCTCCTGGCTGACACTACAGCCCATACCAGCTTTAAGCCCATGGGAAATACATGGAGCATATGCAATTACAATGGAAGGTCCATCATATGCTTCAGCTTCGGCGATAGCCTTAATAGCCTGATTCATGTTAGCTCCCAGAGCAATCTGAGCAACATAAACATAGCCATAAGTCATAGCCATCTGGCCTAAGTCTTTCTTCTTAATCTTCTTACCTGAGGCAGCAAACTTAGCTGCTGCTGCAGTTGGAGTAGCTTTAGAGGACTGGCCACCGGTGTTAGAATAAACCTCTGTATCAAAGACTAATACATTTACATCATCACCAGAAGCGAGAACGTGATCTAAACCACCATAACCGATATCATATGCCCAACCGTCTCCACCGAAGATCCACTGAGATTTTCTGGTAATAAATTCTTTGCGGTCAACAATCTCAGCAATTACTTCGTTTTCACTGTATTTAGCGAGTAAAGGCATCATTTCTTTCTTGATTTCTTTAGTCTTCTCGCCATCATTGTAGTTAGCAAGCATTTCTTTCATTAATTCAGTTAATTTTGGATCAAGGTCAAGCTCAATTGCTTCTTCCATCAGGTCAGCAATTTTAGCTCTAATCTGCTGGTTAGCTAAGAACATACCATAACCATACTCAGCATTATCCTCAAATAAAGAGTTACCCCAAGCAGGTCCATATCCTTCTTCATTAGTTGTGTAAACAGATACAGGAGCAGATCCACCCCAGATTGAAGAACAACCTGTAGCGTTTGCAATAATCATTCTTTCACCAAATAACTGAGTTACAAGCTTAGCATAAGCTGTTTCTCCACAACCTGCACAGGCACCGTGGAACTCAAGTAATGGCTGCTGGAACTGACTACCTTTGATATTAACTGGATTCATTAAGTCATCTTTGATGGATACTTCGTTAATTGCATAATCCCAGTTATCTGCTTCTTTAGCTGCCATTTCAGCAAATGAAGTCATTTCTAAAGCATCAGCAGGGCAAACATCAGCACAAACTCCGCAACCTGTACAATCATAAGGACTTACCTGAATTTTATACTGTAATCCTTCTAACTGCTTACCGTTTGCATCCAGAGTTTCAAATCCTTCTGGAGCATTTGCAGCTTCTTCTTCATCCAGTAAGAAAGGTCTAATTACCGCGTGTGGACATGCCAATGAACACTGGTTACACTGGATACACTTATCACTCAACCAGTCAGGTACATTAATTGCAATACCACGTTTTTCATATTTAGATAGTCCTGGAGGGAAGTGTCCATCTTCACGGCCAACAAATGTACTAACAGGTAATTCATCACCTTTTTGTGCATTTACAACTCTAAGTACATCCTTAACAAAGGCTGGCACGTTTTCTTCCTCTTTTTCTTCTGCAGCTTCTGCGCTGGACCATTCAGCAGGTACATCAATCTTAACTAAAGCATCCAGAGCTTTATCTACAGCTTTATTATTCATTTCAACAATCTTATCTCCTTTGTGACCATAAGATTTTTGAATAGCTTCTTTTAAATATTCAACAGCTTCATCAACAGGAATGATATCTGCAACTTTAAAGAAGGCAGTCTGCATAACCATGTTGATTCGCTGACCTAAGCCAACTTCCTGAGCAATATCTACAGCATTAATTGTATAGAAGTTAATATCATGATCAGCTATATACTTCTTCATTTTTGCTGGAATATTCTTAGCTAATTGATCTTTGGACCAGGTACAGTTTAGCACAAAGCTTCCACCATCGTGTAAGTCCTGTACCATATCAAATTTATCTACATATGATTCGTTGTGACAGGCCACATAATCAGCTTCGTCAATTAAATAAGTTGATTTAATTGGCTGGTCTCCAAATCGCAAGTGGGATACTGTAACACCACCTGATTTTTTAGAGTCATAAGAGAAATATGCCTGAGCATACTTATCTGTATTATCACCAATAATCTTAATTGCATTCTTGTTAGCTCCAACAGTACCGTCAGAACCAAGACCCCAAAACTTGCAGCGAACTGTACCTTCTGGAGAAGTATTAATATGTTCTTTTGGTTCAAGGCTAGTATGTGTAACATCATCATTAATAGCAAGTGTAAAGCCATTTTTAGGTTTATCCTCTTTAAGGTTATCAAATACAGCCTTAAAGTGAGTAGGTGTTGTATCTTTTGAACTTAAACCATAACGTCCACCAACAATTACAGGACGTTTTTCATGATCGTAAAATAAAGATCTTACATCTTCATAAAGTGGTTCTCCTAATGCACCAGGTTCTTTAGTTCTATCTAATACAGCAATCTTCTCAGCAGTTTCTGGAAGAGCCTTCATGAAATATTTTTCAGAGAAAGGACGATATAGCCTAACTTTAATCAGACCAACTTTTTCTCCCTGGTCAACTAAGTATTTAACTGTTTCTTCAATAGTATCAGTTGCAGAACCCATAGCAACAATAATATATTTAGCATCTTCTGCACCTACATAGTTAAATGGATGATACTCTCTACCTGTCAGTTCAGAGATTTCCTGCATATAATCTTCTACAATATCAGGTATTGGTTCGTAGAAACTATTACAAGCTTCACGTGCCTGGAAGAAAATATCAGGGTTTTGAGCTGTTCCAATAGTTTTAGGACGCTCAGGATTTAATGCTCTATGTCTAAATTCGCTAACTTTACCATAGTCAACCAATTCTGCTAGATCATCATAATCTAAAACTTCTATTTTTTGGTACTCATGAGATGTTCTAAATCCATCAAAGAAATGTACAAAAGGAATGCTTGATTTAATTGATGCAAGATGTGCAACACCAGCTAAATCCATAACTTCCTGCACACTACCGGAAGCTAACATAGCTGTACCAGTCTGACGAGTAGCCATCACATCAGAGTGATCACCAAAAATTGATAGAGCATGTGTAGCAACAGTACGTGCACTAACATGAAAAACGCCAGGTAATTGTTCACCAGCAATTTTGTACATATTAGGCAGCATTAATAATAATCCCTGAGAAGCTGTGAAAGTAGTTGTTAAAGCTCCTGCCGCTAGGGACCCATGTACTGCACCAGATGCCCCTCCCTCAGACTGCATTTCAGTTAATTTCACTTCTTGGTCAAAAATATTTTTACGACCATTTGCACTCCATGAGTCAACTAATTCAGCCATTGGAGATGAAGGAGTAATAGGATAGATTGCTGCTACATCTGTAAAAGCATATGCTACATGAGCTGCAGCAGTGTTTCCATCCATCGTTTTCATTTGTTTTGCCATTATAACTTTCCCTCCTATTATAAGTTAAATTTATATTGATATTTCCTCTTTAAGTATAATACTTTACAATTCTACTGTCAAATTTTTCAACATCTTTTATTGGCTTTAATCTGTATTCTAAATTATTAGAATTATTTAAATTAGTTTATTCTTGATATTCGCGTGTTGTTTAATAGTTTCATGCTTTTTTACCCATAATTAAGATAACTTGATTCTTCTTTTTTTTATTAGCTGTCCAAGTTTCAGGCAGGAATAAAATAGACAGATGCAGAATTATATAATATCACAATAAAATGGGGAGGGGATTAAATTGAAGAAAACTATTTTGTTATTGGTGGTATTTTTGCTGATTTTACCAACAGCTGCTTCTGCAGACAGGGGATCAATACCATATATTCCAGGAGTCAGAATTTTTGAACCAAGTCAGGATGCTCTAATTGCCTGGAATGGTGAAGAGGAAATTCTAATTTTATCTACAGAATTATATGCTTCAGAAGCAACTAAAATTTTACAGGTTTTGCCTCTACCAGCTGAACCTGAGGTTAAAAAGTCAAGCCGCGATGTTCTAAGGAGAGCCAATGAATTTGTTATTCAGAAATTTTTTGATAATTTACGGCAGCCAGTTTTCAGAAGCGAAATATCAAAAACTCCTGCTGCTGAAATTAAAGAAGAGGTAGTTATCGGATCACATGATATCCTTGTAGTTAAAGTTTTAAATCAAGATTACTTTGTTAGCTGGGTCAATAATCATCTAGAAGAAAAAGGGGAAAAGACTCCTCAAATTTCGGACAGTCTAAAGAGTACAATCAATAACTATATTAATCGCGGTTATAACTATTTTGTTTTTGATACAATTGAGGTCAGTCCTGATCCAGAAATAAATGAGGCAATCTCTTATAAATTTAAAACTGATGAACTCTATTATCCTTTAGAAATAACCAAATCAGATCATGGCGTCAGTGAGATCAGCTTGCTTGTTTTGACAAATCAGAACCTAATTAACTATGGTGGAATTGCCAAAAATAGAGTTAATGAAAAAAATCCTACTGTTGAATTAAATCTCTTTGATGTTGAATACATTTCATCAGATATTCATGATCTATTCATCAAAAAAAATGACGATCTGTTAACATATAGTTCCACCATCCAACTTTTAAACTGGTCAATAAAAGATGATTTAGCAAACTTTAATTCTGATCTGCTGGTTGACAGCAAATTAGAAGGGCTGCTTAAAAATGAGGTTATTTATCAAGGCACAACTTTTATAGATTCCCAGGCTGAAGCTAATTATCCTTATCCAAGTGAAAAAGAAATGGAATCTATCTCAGGTGTAGTAGAAATGAGAATGGGAAGTAGAATGCACCCCTGGTTAGCTCCTTCAATTAATGGTAAAGCATTATTTAATGCCCGCACAAATAGAATAGTTAATAACTTTGATGCTGAAGGAGAAAAGATTACAGTTAAAGGTTACAGCAGTAAAGATGGGCAAATTACAATGAGAGATCCCATAGACAAAATGCCAGTACTAATAAATATTAGTGATGTTTTTTATGTAACAGAAATAGTTGGCTGGACTCCATATACTGGTATTGCAATCAGCAGTGATGGTAAATTAAATAATGAAAGAAGCCGTTTTTGGTTAAAAAATAAATAAAGTTTAACAAGCTCTAAAATTTAGCTATGGAGTTGAATTTTAAAAAGCATCTTCCTTTTTGCAAAAAGGAAGATGCTTGCTCATTCTAAACTAATTATTGTTGAATAAATCTCTAGTATAAACTTTTTCTTTTACATCTTCTAGCTCTGCAGCCATCCTATTTGCCACAATAATTTCTGATTCTGTTTTAAATTCATCCAAATCTTTAATCACTTTTGATCTATAAAATTCATTTTCTTCGAGGGTTGGTTCGTAAATAACTACCTCAATTCCCTTAGCTTTAATTCTCTTCATCACACCTTGGACAGAAGATTGTCTGAAGTTATCAGAGTTTTTCTTCATTGTTAAGCGATAAATCCCAACCTTTTTCGGCTGCTGTTTAATAATCATTTCAGCGATATGATCTTTTCTAGTTCTATTGGCATCTACAATAGCCTGCATAATATTGTTTGGCACATCTTGATAATTAGCAAGCAGCTGTTTAGTGTCTTTTGGCAAACAATAACCTCCATAACCAAAAGAAGGATTATTATAATGATCACCAATTCTTGGATCTAAACCAACACCTTCTATAATTTGTCGGCTATCTAAATCTCTGACCTCAGCATAAGTGTCAAGCTCATTAAAAAAAGCCACCCGCATTGCCAGATAAGTGTTGGCGAATAATTTAATTGCCTCAGCTTCTGTTGAATCTGTATATAAAACAGGTATATCTTCTTTTTCTGCACCTTCAATCAAAAGGTTAGCAAATTCTTCTGCTCTACCAGACTGTTCTCCTACAATAATACGGGAAGGGTATAGATTATCATAAAGCGCTTTACCCTCTCTTAAGAATTCTGGTGAAAAAATAATATTCTCTGTATCAAATTTTTCCCTCAACTCTTCCGTATAACCTACCGGCACCGTAGATTTGATAATCATTACTGCATTTTCGTTAAAAGAAAGCACATTTGCTACAACAGCCTCAACTGTCCTTGTATTAAAATAATTTTGATCTGGATCATAATTAGTAGGTGTTGCAATCACAACATAATCTGCTTCTCTATAAGCTTTTAATGAATCAGTTGTTGCTTTTAAATCAAGTTCTTTATTGGTCAAATAATCTTCAAGTTCAGCATCAACAATTGGAGATTCTCTACGATTAATCATCTCCACTTTTTCTTCTACTACATCTACTGCAGTTACTTCATGGTTTTGAGCAAGTAAAACTGCATTTGAAAGACCAACATAACCAGCGCCTGCAACCGTGATTTTCATTTTATCATTCTCCCTGTATATAAATTTTATTGATGAATAATTTCCCAATCTAATTTTATTATAAATATCCTTGATATTCAAACAAAAAACTCGACATATTTTGCTATTTAAAGCCCAAACTGATAAAATTTCATTACAAAAGCAGGAAATAGCTGATTTATTTATAATATAATAATATATAAGTAATTTTATCAACTTTAATCTAATTTAAAACATCTAAATTATCTTAGAAAGGACAGATTATGAATTATAAAAGCCAGATTAATACATATGTAACTTATTTTGAAAATGCTGAAAGCAAAAAAGAATGTCATAAAATTGGAGTAGAGTTTGAACATTTAATTTTAAATGCTGATTTAACAGCTCTTTCTTATTTTGAAAAGATGGGTATAGAAGAATTACTGGAAGAATTAGCAAAAAATAATGCCTGGGAAGAAATTTATGAAGGAGAACACTTAGTTGGACTAAATAGTGAGCATAAGGCTGTTACCCTTGAACCAGGTGGACAGCTAGAGTTAAGCATTATCCCCTTTTCTGACTTAAAGCAAATAGAAAAAATTTACCTTGATTTTATCGATGAGCTTAAATCTATTTTAAACAAATGGGATAAAAAAATAGCTGTTTTAGGATATCAGCCAGCAAGTAAAATTAAGGATATTCCTTTATTACCGAAAAAACGCTATGATTTTATGTATAAATATTTTAAAGATAAGGGCAAATATGCTCATAATATGATGAAAGGAACTGCTTCAGTCCAGATGAGCATTGATTATATCAATGAAAAAGATTATATTAAAAAAATGAGGGTTGGCTACTTTTTGTCTCCTTTAATTTATTACCTTTTTGATAACACACCTTTTTTTGAAGGTAAAAAAGCAGCTAATGCCAGTATTAGAGAAGATATCTGGACTAAATGTGACCAGCAGCGTTCTGGAACTATCAATGGAATTTTCGATAAAGAGTTTGGCTACAGTGATTATGCAGCATATCTATTGAATACAGAACCAATTATCAGAAAAAAAGACAATGAATTGATTTATACCGGAAATAAAACGCTAAAAAATGTCATGGAAAATGATAATCCAAAAGAAATAGATCATTTTCTTTCAATGGTTTTTCCGGATGTTCGAACAAAAAAATATATTGAAATCAGAGCTGCTGATGCTCTCCCTTATCCCTATAACTTCTCTTTTGTGGCTTTATTAAAGAATATTTTTTATAACCAGGAAAATTTAGATTATTTATATCAGCTTTCTTTAAACTACAATCAGGAAGATTTCTTAAATTTTAATAACAAAATGATTAATGATAAAAAAAATAATCAAAGAAGCAAGCTGATAGCAGAAATCTTAAAAAGATCAAAAAATAATGCGTCAAAATCTGAATTAAAGTATTTAAATAAATTTGAAAAAACTTATTTAAAATATGGACCGCTTAAATTTAAAACCCTAGCTAATTTAGAAAAGGGGAAAGAAAAAGCACTGGAATGGTGTTTCTTAAACTAAAAATAAAACCCAGAGGATTTCACTTTGATAGTTGAAACCTTCTGGGATTTTTTATTGATATTTAATTATTCTTCTTTCATAAATTCTTTAAAGAAAACTATAAAGACAGCCAACATTAATCCAAGCACTGCCGCAATAGCAACATTTAGTTTTGTGTTGGGGCTGACTGGATCCTCAGGTAGATATGGAGAATCTAAAACTTTTAAAGAATAAAAATCCAGTAATTTAGATTCTTTTTCTTCAATTTCTTTTCGTAATTCCCTTTTAGAACTTTGCAAAGATGAATTTTCTTGAACTAATAATGATACAGCTTCTAAATTACCATTTTCTCTACTTTCAGCTATTAGCTCTCTATTGCTTTCTAAATCGGAGTTGATCTCTTCCAAATCAGCTTTTAGATCTGCCAAATACTGTTTATCATTTTCAATTTTATTTTTAAAATATTGATTAGAATTACTTTCAAAATTATTAATTATACCCTGAGCTGTATTTAAAGTTAGCGCTGGCTCCTTATTTTTTACAGTTATTGAAATGATAGAAGTATCACCAATCTGATTAACAGTTAAATTATTATTGATAAAGGAATTTAACTTTGAAGCAGACATTTCAACTCCTAAATCTGACATAACTGTTTTCATTAAACCAGTACTACTTAAAAGCTGAACCGCAGTGTCAGGTTCACTATATAAACCATCATAATTAGAAAGTTGTATTCTTGTTTTAGTTTCATACTGAGGTGAAAGCACAAATGAAGATATAACAAAAGCAGCAATTACTGCTAAAACAACTATTGCTCCAATAAAGAGTTTATTATTCCACAATAATATTATATATTCTCGTAAATCTATCTCATATTCATCATAATACTCCGGCCCATTATTCCCAAACTCTTGACTCATCAACTATCCCTCCAAAATATATAAACAATTTAACATAATTTATTCTAACTTATTATAAATACAAATTCAAGATTAAATTCCAAATTTTATCTCTAATTAACAATTAATTTTTGCAGATAATTTAAATCCATCTCAAAAATTTCTCCAGCAGATGGCCAGAGTATTAATCTTTGTTGAGAAAAGTTAGCTTTAACCTCTGAAGCATTTTTTCTGTTAATCAGATATAAGTCTTCATTTTTAAGATATTCAATGCTGACTATATTACTATACCTTATATTTAGTGGACTTCCCAGTGATGTTTTGATACTAACACTGTCCTCTACAGTATTGGCAAAGAAAAAATCACCATTTGTAGCTGTTATATTAACCCCTCTATTATTTTTAAAACTACTTGTATTTGAAAAGCTAACCGCCTCAATTTCAGCAGGACTAAAAGTTCTCTCTCCTGAATCAGATGCTATAGTTATATTGTTCAACAACTCACCAGTAAAACGGTTGTTTTCAGATAATCTAAACACAAAGCCTCCATTTTTATTCTTTATGCTTTTAAGAAAACGGCTCTGGACTTTAATTTCAGCATAAGGAGTTCTAATCTCAACGTTATTATTTTCAATAGTTCCTCTTAAAGACTGTCCATTCTGCAAGTTAAGTTGATCTGCAGAGACAGACATTGTAAACACTAATATAAAAAGCAGAGTTAATATTAAAAAATTATTATTTCTCATTTTATAATCCCCCTTAAACAAAAAATCCCATTGATTTTGAATTAATTATTCCTCGAACATACTGTGTAGAATACTAGAAACAAAACTAACAATTATTGAAGCCAGTAAAGCAGAAAAAAATCCATTTACCATAAACCCCGGAACAAGTACTGAAGTTAAAGATATCATAATTGCATTAATCACCAGCAAAAAAAGTCCAAAGGTTAAAATAGTAAAAGGTATAGTCAAAATTGTAAAAATAGGTCTAATAAAACCATTAACAAAACCTAAAACAACTGCTGCAAAAAAACCTGTCCAGATACCTGCTACAGTTATTCCCGGTAATAGATAAGCAGCTACCAATAGAGCAACCATTGTTGAAAATACTTTAGCAAAAAAGTAAGTCATTAAAATTCCCCCCTTATCTCATACTATAAATTATAAATTTCATTACTTTCTTATTTTATTTAATTCTACAGTAATTATATTATACCTTTTTATTTCTAATAATGAAAGATTTCCTTTAAAAATTTAGTTTTACAGCTAAAAAATATAATTTATATTCTTTTTTCTAAATATAGTTGACAGTTTTAAAATACTATATTATAATATAATTCAAAGTAAAGTAATCAACTTTAAAATCGTTTGAAATTTAGGAGGAATTTTAATGATTTTTAATAATGTAACTGAATTAATTGGTAATACTCCTTTAGTTAGGTTAAACAGTTTAGTTTCTGATACAGATGCTGAAGTTGTTTTAAAACTGGAAAGTTTTAATCCTGGAGGCAGTATCAAAGATAGAATAGCTTTTAATATGATTTCTGAAGCTGAAAAATCTGGTGAAATTGAACCAGGTGGTGTTTTAGTTGAACCAACCAGCGGTAATACAGGAATTGGAATTGCAATGGTAGGTGCAGCTAAAGGTTATAAAGTAATCTTGACAATGCCAGAATCAATGAGTGAAGAAAGAAAAAAAATGCTGAAAGCATATGGTGCAGAATTAGTCTTGACACCTGCCTCAGAAGGTATGAAGGGTGCAATTTCAAAAGCAAAAGAAATTTCAGCTGAGAGAAACGGCTTCATTCCGTCTCAATTTGATAATCCAGCAAATCCAGATATTCACCGAAAAACTACTGCTGAAGAAATAATTACTGAAACTCATGGTAAAATTGATTATTTTGTAGCAGGTGTTGGTACCGGTGGAACTATCACTGGAACTGGAGAAAAATTAAAAGAAATCATTAATAATCTTAAAGTAGTAGCAGTTGAGCCAGAAAATTCAGCTGTTATTTCTGGAGAAGAAGCTGGACCACATAAGATTCAGGGAATTGGTGCTGGTTTTATCCCTGGGGTCTTGAATACTGACGTTATTGACCGAGTAGAAAAAGTCAAAAATGAAGAAGCTTTTCAAACAACAAAAGATTTAGCTGTTAAAGAAGGTATCTTTGCCGGTATTTCCACTGGGGCTGCAGTTGCCGCTGCACTTAGATTAGCTAAAGAGCTTGATCAAGAACAGAGAATAGTAGTCATTGCCCCAGATACAGGTGAGCGCTACCTATCTACTGGTGTTTTTGCCTAAACATGCCTCTTTTTGGTATACAGGCAATTTTATTTGATTTTTATATTTTTAATAAAAGTTTTCCACGATAATTTGATATAGAATAATTTCCCCTGTGAAAGGCCCGGAGGACCCCCAACCTACCGGGCTATTCCTATGTTTAGTTATGTTCATTTATGTTCACCTACCAGTATGTGAACATAAATGAACATAACTTGTTATTATAAAAAAAATAACATATAATTAAAATACATTTTAAAATATTTTAGCAAAAAAAGGGGAGATTATTATGACAGCTAAAGTTTTTAGAGCAGATATGAAGGCTTCATCGGATAGTGAAAGTCTTGTTAAAAAGTTAGGAAAATTATTCTATAAAGCAGGTTTTCAGGAATTAATTGCTGAAGATGATTTTGTGGCAATCAAGCAGCACTTTGGAGAACCAGGAAATACAGCTTTCATTCGACCCGTATTTACCAGAGAAATTGTTAAAATAGCAAAAAAATTAAAAGGGAAACCTTTTTTAACTGATGCCAACACTCTGTATACAGGAGAGCGTTCTAACTCCGTCGATCATTTGAATGCAGCTATAGCAAATGGTTTTTCATATGCTACTGTCCAGGCACCAATTATTATTGCCGATGGACTGAAAGGTAAAGGATCAACTGAAGTTGAAGTTAATCTAAAACATTTTGACAAAGTTCGAATTGCTTCAGAAATTCTGGAAGCTGATGTCTTAATTAGTCTGGCTCATTTTAAAGGACATGAGCTGTCAGGCTTTGGTGGAACATTTAAAAATATTGGTATGGGACTCGGCAGCAGAGCCGGGAAACAGATGATGCATTCAGCAGTATTACCAGAGATAACTGAATCAGAATGTATTAAATGCATGCAGTGTGTTAAACATTGTCCGGAAGATTGTATAACTATTAATAAAAATAAAAGTTATATCAACCATGAAATTTGTATTGGCTGTGGAGAATGTGTTGTAACCTGTCCAACAGATGCAATTTCTGTTGAGTGGGAATCTACCAGTGAAGGGATGGAAGAACGTCAGGTTGAATTTACATATGGAATTGTTAAAGATAGAAAAAATATATATATCAATTTTATTACCAATGTTTCCCCTGACTGTGACTGTGCTGGCTGGAGTGATCGACCAATAGTAAATGATATTGGTATTTTGGCTTCTAAAGATCCGGTAGCTTTAGAACAAGCTTCTCTAGATTTAGTTAATCAGGCTGAAGCAAAAGGTATGCTTGCAGGTAAAGACTTAAAACCTGGAGACAATAAGTTTAAAGCTGTACATCCCAGTACTGATGGTGGAGTTAAACAAATAGAATATGCTGCTGAAATTGGAATGGGCAGCCGAGAATACGAATTAATCGATTTATAGAATTATGAAAACTGAAAAATTGAACAAATTAAAGGCTCAGCATTTTTGCTGAGCCTTTTTAAATCAATATTACTTTACCTTAATTTAGTACCTTAATTTAGTCTACTGCATAACATCACTTTCCCCTAATTTATAGTCCACAATCTCTAATTTATTTTTTACATCAATCCCATATTTACAAGCCTTAAAATCAGCAGCTCTTTTCAATAAATCAGCAGCTTTAATCTCTAATTTTTTATATCTTTCTCCTGCTATTTCTTTGTTACCAAACCAGAATCGGAGACGATCTCTCAAAGCATAATCAGCAGGATTTCTAGGCCTACCATCATACATCTGACGGTCATAATAGCCCTCAATTTTGAATAGATTCTTTATATTTTCCCCATATTTTTCAGAGACAGTGCAGTTATCACATTGACGGCAGATATAATCTCCTAATTCTTCTGCATTAGAAAAAAGCTGCTCTTTTTCTTCATCTGACATTGGTTTATATTCTTCGATCAGTTTTAAATCCATTTTCAACATTTCCTGATTATTCATTCCTGTAACAACAGCATCTATCGGCAGAGATAAAACATAGCGAAAAGCTGCTTCTACATTTTTCCAAAGAAATCCATCAGCCAGAGGCTTCATGCAAAGTGTACCAATATTTTTTTCCTTAACTAAAGGCAGAAGTTCATCTTCTAGCTTTGGAAAATTAAACTTATCAAAATAATTGAAATGAGTCATCATCACCTCAAACTCGCCTGTTTTTAATGCTTCAATTAATACATCAGGCTGTCCATGAGCAGTAATTCCGATATGATTTACCTTTCCCATTTCCTTTGCTTTTTTAGCTGCTTCTAATGAGCCTCCCGGCTTTAATATTTCTTTTAAATCGGCTTGATTTCGGACTCCATGCATAAAAATTATATCAAGGTGGTCAGTCTGCAAGTTTTTTAGACTTCGGTCAATCTCTGCCATTGCTCCTTCGGCATCTCTAACACCAGTTTTACTTGCCAGAACAACCTGATCTCTTCTATCTTTTACTATTTGGCCAATCTTTTTTTCAGATTCCCCATCACCATAAGAAGCAGCAGTTTCTAAATAATTTCCACCCTGATTGAGATACTTATTCAATAATTGTGCCGCCTTATCAGCTGGAATTTCTATTAAATGAAATCCTCCAAAACCAATCAAACTGACTTCTAATCCAGTTTTTCCGAGTACTCTTTTTTTCATAGTCGATTCCTCCCATTCTATTATTTAAACTTATAAACTGCTTTCCACATAGAAACTGTCTAACTAAAGATTCGCCAGAACCTAAGCTGCAGTCTGCCTCCCCATCTTTCTCCGACTCTCCTCGGGGCAAGCCCTCGAGGCCTGCAGGCAGACTTTTACTCTATCAAATCAAGAAAAAAATGACAGCTCTTCTCTTCTGAAAAAGCCGCCATTAATTTATAATAAATCAAATAAAATTTTTAGTCTAACTTTTAACCTGCATCTTCAAACGAATCTTTAGTTAAAATTTCTTTTTTTAATTTTAAAAACTCGGTTTCCAATTCACTTAATTTATCTTTAATTGGGTCAGGTAGATCAGCATGTTCAAGGTCCCGTTCTGGATGGACTCGGCGTCCATCACGGCTGACAACTCTGCCCGGAATTCCAACTACTGTAGAATTTTCTTCAACATCTTTTAAAACTACAGATCCTGCTCCAACTTTAGCATCATCACCAATGGTTATTGAACCTAAAACTTTAGCTCCGGCTCCAATAACTACATTATTGCCAATAGTCGGATGTCTTTTTCCTCTTTCTTTACCAGTTCCACCTAAGGTTACTCCTTGGTAAAGTGTTACATTATCTCCCACTTCAGCAGTCTCACCAATTACAACTCCCATACCGTGATCGATGAAAAAACCACAGCCAATTTCTGCTCCTGGATGAATTTCAATTCCAGTCAAAAAGCGGGCCAGCTGTGAAATCAAGCGAGGAATCGTATGCAGACCTCTTTTATATAACCAGTGAGAAAAACGATGAAACAAGAGTGCATGCAGACCTGAATAGCTTAAAATTACCTCAAATAAATTATTAGCAGCTGGATCTCTATCAAATATTGCGTTAATATCACATTTAAGTGTTTTAAACATTTATTTACCCCCTAAAATCACACCAAAGTCATTTACAGTTAATGCTGACCTAAAAGCAAAGTTATTTACTCAAGTTAATTATATAAAGTCCAGCTGTTAAATGCAAATTTATTTATTCATTTTGCTTCTCTTTTATTCAACTGAAGCTTGAGGAACATTAGAAATTGTAAAACCAATGTCTGTTCTATAATGCATGTCTTTAAATTCTACCTCATTAATATAATCATAGACAGTATCAATAACACTCAAAATGCCTTCACCAACCACTGTCATTCCAAGTACCCTACCGCTGTTGGTAATGTACTTACCATCCTCAAGTTTAGTTCCAGAATGAAATACAATTAAGTCATCATGCTGTTTTAGATTTTCAAGACCTTTAATTTCATAACCTGTTTTATAAGTTAAAGGATAACCAGCTGAAGCAAGAACAACACAAACTGCATCACTATCATAAATCTCAATCTCTTTTTTATACTTTAGTTTAACATCATTAGTTCTCTGCATCAGTTCAAGTAAGTCCTCAGCCAGCAGGGGCATAATCACCTGAGTTTCAGGATCGCCAAAACGGGCATTATAGTCAATTACTTTAGGACCACTTTCGGTTAAAATTATCCCAACATGCATTACACCTCTGTAATCTATTCCTTCACTATTTAAGGCATGCAGAGTTGGTCTTAAAATTTCTCTACAGATCTGATCCATCATTTGCTGGTCAACATAAGGTGAAGGTGAATAAGATCCCATTCCACCGGTATTTGGGCCTTCTTCTCCTTCAAAAACAGCCTTATGCTCTTTTGTACTGGTAACTGGTAATATTGTCTGGCCATCTGTTAGAGCAAAAATTGAAATATCTTCTCCCTCAATAAAATTTTCAACTACAATTCTATCTCCCGCATCCCCAAAGGTCTTATCTTCCATAATTCTGGCCACTGCGTCCTGGGAATCTTGATAATTGGAAGCAACTATGACACCTTTGCCCCCAGCCAGACCATTAGCTTTCACTACAAGTGGATAATCTGCATTTTTTAAATAATTAAGTGCTGTATCCGGATCAGTAAAAACCTCATACTCACCTGTAGGTATATTATATTTATTTAAAATTTCTTTCGCAAAAGCTCTGCTTCCTTCCAGCAGTGCTGCCTGTTTTTTAGGACCAAAGATCGGTATTTTTCTTTCGACAAAGTAATCAACAATTCCTGCTACAAGTGGTTCTTCAGGGCCAACCACAGTCATTCCGATTTCATTTTCCTGAGCAAATTTTGCTAAATTTTCTATGTCATTTGAATCTATATCTACTCTTTCTGCAATTTCAAACATCCCATCATTACCTGGTGCTGCATAAATTTTATCTACATGATCGCTCTGATAAAGTTTCCAGGCTAAGGCATGCTCTCTGCCTCCATTCCCTACTATTAATACTTTCATAACCGATCCTCCTCTACTATATTTATCTAATGATTGCTTGTTCACGACCTGGTCCAACACTTATTATTTTGGCTGAAACTCCAATTAAATCTTCAATTCTTTCTATATATTTTTTTGCATTTTCAGGAAGCTGATCATAATCTCTTATTCCTGTAATGTCTTCTTCCCATCCGGGCCATTTTTCATAAACCGGCTCATAAGGTATTTCACTTTCTAAATAAGGTGGAAATTCTTCTACAATTTCTTCTCCATGCTTATAAGCAGTACAGACTTTGATTTCATCAAGACCGGTTAAAACATCTATTTTAGTTAAAGCTATTTCTGTTAATCCATTAACTCTAACTGCATGCTTTAAAATTGGTATATCAAGCCACCCACATCTGCGTGGTCGACCTGTAGTTACACCATATTCATGTCCTTTTTCTCGTAAATATTCTCCCCACTCATTATCTAATTCTGTAGGAAAAGGTCCAGCTCCAACCCTGGTTAGATAGGCTTTAGTCACACCAATCACATCATCAATAGTTGTTGGTCCCATCCCACTGCCGGTGCAAACACCACCAGCTGTTGGATTTGAAGAAGTTACAAAAGGATATGTACCATAATCTATATCAAGTAATGTTCCCTGAGCACCTTCAAAAAATATTTTTTTATTATTTTTATGGGCTTCGTTTAAAAGTAAAGAAGTGTTAGTTACATATGGTCTTAATTTTTCTATATAGGGCTGATATTCCTTGATTATTTCTTCCACCTTTAATTTTTTAGCACCATAAACATTTTTTAGCAGCACATTGTGATAATCCAGAGCTTTTTCTAATTTGGCTCTAAATCTTCCTTCATCCAATAGATCCGCAATTCTGATGCCGCGGCGGGCTGTTTTATCAGTATAGCAGGGACCAATTCCTTTACCAGTGGTGCCGATCTTACTGTCACCTTTGCGTTTTTCTTCTAAAGCATCAAGCATTCTGTGATACGGCAGAATAACATGTGCTGTTTCAGAGATATAGAGGTTTGCTAGAGAAATTCCTCTCTTTTCTAAACCTTCCATTTCTTCAACCATTGCTTTAGGATCTATTACTACTCCTCCACCAAGTACAGATTTCTTGTCTTCATATAAAATTCCAGATGGAATCAAATGCAGCTCATACTTTTTTTCACCAACTATTACAGTGTGGCCTGCATTATTTCCACCACCATAGCGAACTACTAAATCAGCAGTTTGAGCAAGCATATCAGTGATTTTACCCTTGCCTTCGTCTCCCCACTGTGCACCAACAACTATTTTATTAGACATTTGAATTCTCCTCACATATTTATTATCTCTTAACTATAGTTTAACAAAGATTTTAGTAAAGTGCATCTTTTCTTATTTATCTTATTCTGAAAGCCCGTTTCTTTTAAAAATTTGATCAATATTTTTTAAGTAAGCCTGCCAGTCAAAAATTCTTTCCATTTCTTCTTCACTTAAATATTTACTTATTTCTTGATCAGCAGTCACTAATTTTCTGTAATCTGTCTTTTTTTCCCAGGCAGTCATTGCATTTCTCTGGGCCAGCTCATAGGCTTCTTCCCGACGAAGACCCTTTTCGACCAAAGCCAGCATTAAACGCTGCGAAAAAGTTAGACCTAATGTTTTTTCTAAATTTAATTTCATATTATCTTCATTAACTACCAGTTCCTCAATAACTCCTTGGAACTTAACAAGCATATAATCTAACAAAATTGCACTATCAGGCAAAATTACCCTCTCAACTGATGAATGAGTCAAATCTCTTTCGTGCCAGAGGCTTATATTTTCTAGAGCCGGAACTACATTCCCTCGAACAACCCGGGCCAGCCCGCTTAAACGCTCACAAACAATCGGGTTTTTCTTGTGCGGCATTGCCGAAGATCCCTTTTGACCTTTGCGAAAGCCTTCTTCCACCTCTAAAATATCAGTCCGCTGCAGATTCCTTATTTCTGTAGCAAATTTTTCGATTGAGGCAGCTGCCAGAGCAATTCTTTCGATAAAATCAGCATGACGGTCTCTCTGTAAAATTTGTGAGCTAACCAAGGCATTTTTTAAACCCAAAATTTCGCAGACTCTTTTTTCCACTTCTGGATTAATAGTTGCAAAAGTTCCTACTGCTCCTGATATTTGACCAACAGCAACTACCTCCTGCAGCTGTTTGAATCGTGTTATCTGTCTTCCGATTTCTTGATACCAATTTAAAAGTTTGAGACCCCAGGTAATCGGCTCCGCGTGTACTCCATGAGTTCTACCAACCATTATTGTATCTTTGTCAGCTAAAGCTTTTTCAGCTAAAATTTGATGTAAATCTTCTAAATCTTCCAAAATTATTTTACAGGCCTGCTTCATCTGCATAGAACGAGCTGTATCTTTAATATCAGAAGAAGTAACTCCCTCATGAATGAAACGTGATTCTTCGCCTAAATTCTCTGAAATCCCCTCAATAAAGGCAATCATATCATGTCGAGTTTTCGCTTCGATTTCTTTTATTCTTTTGAGATCAACTTCAGCTTCCTGCTCAATTTTTTCGGCTGCTTTGATTGGTATTTCACCCAATTCAGCTCTAGCTTTTAAAATAGCTAGTTCGATTTCAAGCCAGATCTCATATTTCTGCTCCTCACTCCATACTTTTTCCATTTCTGCGCGGCTGTATCTTGAAAGCATATAAATAATCTTCCTTTCTTTTCCCCATATTTAAATTATATTTCTTCTAAAATAAATATTAGGCTTATTTCAGCGTTTTTAATGCTGATAAGCCATAAATTCAGCTATTCTCTTTTTTTCAGTTTAATATTAGCAGATGCAGTTGGTGCTGTCAAGATACGAGGCCAGTTGGAGTTGAATTTTAAGGCAATAACACATATAATTATTAACTGCAGCTGATAAATTTATAGATTCTTCTTAAAAAATCTTTCAAATCTGATATAATAAAAACAGATGTTAAATTTCTGAAGGGTTAATGGTGATATAATGGAACATAATTATTATAAAAAAAGTATTGATTTAAGTGAAAATGAAAGCAGACAGCTTTTAACTTTAGGTGACAGCTTAATTGAAAAAGGTTTTTTGCGACAGTTTTCTGGTGATGAAACTAAGGTTTTACTCTATCTTCTAACACACCTTAAACAGGGTAATGAGATAGAGATTGAACTTCCACTAGCTGCTGGTGCTCTGGGGCTTAAAATTGAAAATTTGCGGAAGCTAATTTCTAATCTGACTAATCTGGGAGTTATAAACCGCAGGACAGCTGAAGGAGAAAACTTTTTTAATTCTTATTTAAACTTAGATGCTATCATTAAGAAAAAAGAAAAAGCTCGAGTAAAAAACGATTCTTCTACAACCGGTTCTGAAATCAGACAGCAGTTAATTAACAGCAATTCAGCTTCTGAAAACGAGATTGCTGCTGCTTTAATTTCTTTTTTACCACCTGCCAACAGAAATATTCATCGGCGGGAAGAAATAAAGAGCTGGCTTAATGATTTTGAAAATCAAATGTTAAAAGAACTAGTGCGGAGAGTTGATAAATGGCTCAAACGCCAGGGCGGTAGTGACCACCTGCAGGGTGCTTATGCTTATTTAAAGGCAATTATTGATAACTGGTATCAGGAAGAAATTACAAGTTATGAAAAATTGCAGCAGCAGGATAAACTGCACCGAGAAACTAAAGAGCTGGCCCGAGCTTATGGAATTAGATCATTTTCCTCTAACACTGCTCAGCTTAAAACTTTTCAAAGTTGGTTAACCGGAGAGCAGGCTTTAAGCAAAGAACTGGCACTGGCTGCTATTAGAGAAGCTGTACGCCGCAAAAGAGATGGTCAGCCATCTTTAAAATATGTTGAAGATAATTTTATTAACCCAATTAAAGAACTTGGGATCAGCAATCTAGCTGATTTTAGACGTTGGCTGCAGAAAGAAATGGACGGCAAAGCAGCTGAAGCTGATACTCGTGATCAAAGTGATTCTAAAAGTGAAAATGAAAATAAAAAGAAAAATAAATCAGGAAAATCTAAAATGAATAAAGCAGATGAAGATAATGATAGTTATAAATGGAAAGATTTTTTCATTGATTTCGATAAATATAAGGAGTAACGTTCACCATTTGGAAAGGGGATAAATTATGCCATTACAATTTAATTCAAATAAGTCTCAGGGTAAGGCCCGAGAGAAATATATGGAAGCTGAAAAAAGAATAAAAAAAATTCATAACCAATATCCTGATGTTGAGCAGGCATATAGTTATTTGAACTCCCTCAAAAGAGAATATAAAATGCTAAAAGTCAGCTTATTCAACCGAGAAAAAGATAATGAAAATACTGCGGAAGAATTAAAAAAAGAAATTAAACAGCTGGAAGACCATTACCAAGAACTTTTAAAAAATCATAATATTCCGCTGGATTATAAAGAACCAACCTGGGATTGCGAAAAATGTCATGACACAGGCAGAATTTATAGAAATAATCAGTATTTGGTCTGCAGCTGTGCCAAAAATGATTTGAGAAAACGCAAACAAAAAAATGGTAATCTTCCTCAGCATCTGCACAGCGCGACCTTTGCTAATGCCAATCTTAACTACTATGAAGCTGATTTGGTAACTGGAAGTGGTATGAACTACCGTGAAAATGCTCAAAAAATTTATAGTCTGGCTTCATCTTTTGTCCAAAAATACAATTCAGATGCAATTAGCCAGGGCTTAATTATCGAAGGCCCAATTGGAAGTGGAAAATCATATCTTTTAGGCTGTATTGCTAATGCTCTAATTGATCGAGGGATTCATTTTCGCTATATAGTCTATTCAGATTTATTACAGCAAATTAGAAGTACTTATAACCAGGACAGTCCTGAAGCTGATGAAAAACAAATTCTAAATACTGTTCAGCAAATACCAGTGCTTTTAATTGATGATCTTGGGACTGAAAAGGCTACGGAATTTGCCTCTTCTACTCTGTATCAAATAATCGATCACCGCTATCGCGAAGAAAAACCAATTATTTTATCAACTAATTATTCAATCAAAAATTTAAAAAATCGTTTTCCGGTTATGGGAGAGCGCATTTTTCAGCGCCTTTTAGAAATGAATAAGTATTTAGAACTTGCCGGTAACGTCAGAGTTAAAAAAATTGAAGAACGACAGGAGGCCTAATTATGTCAGCAGAACTAAACAATGTTAAAAAAGATGATCGATATAATAAAAATGAATACCAGCTTTTGGGCATCCTGCTGCAGTATCCTGATAAAATTGATGAAGTAGCCGATTTACTAGAGGTTAAACACTTTTTAGATCCACAGGCTCAAATAATTTTTGATCTGCTGCTTAAACAATACCAACAGGATAATCAAATATCACGAACAAAACTGTTAATTGACCTTCAGAATCAAAACTATGTAGATCAGGCAGAGGAAATTATAGAAAGGCTTACTTCAGGGTTTAATACTATAGATGAACTTGATCCTACCATTGATTTAATTAAAAAGGATTACCAGCGCTCGCTTTTACAAAGAGCATCAAATAAACTGCAGGAATTAACCCAGGCCAATAATTTAACAATTGACGATTATCAGGCTAGAGCTCAAGAAATAATTTTCCAGGCAACAAATGAAAGCAGTGATTTAGAAAAGCATATTTATAATATGGAAGAAGTTTTAATGGAATCTTTTTCCAACTATATGGACCGCAAACATAAAAAAGCTGATGTTGGACTGCGGAGTGGCTTTATCTCTCTGGACAATCTGATTGGCGGCTTTAAAAGAGGCCACCTGAATGTTATTGCTGCTTCAACTTCAATGGGAAAAACAGCCTTTGCAATTAATATTGCTAAAAATGTTTTAAAAAGAAAGGCTAAAGTTGCTATGATTTCGCTTGAGATGGATGCAGCTGAGGTTGTAGACAGAATGGTTATCCAGGAATCACAGGTTAATGCCTGGAAGTATACCCAGGGAGAAACAAATGATGAAGAGGATCAGCGGATTTCCAAGGCTTTAGATAACCTACATGAACTGCCCTTAATGATTTCTGATGAACGCGGCCTTAATACAGCTCAAATAAGAGCTCGCCTCAGGAAATTTAAGGCCCAAATGGATGGCCTTGATTTAGCAATTGTCGACTATCTGCAGATGATTCAGCTGCCGGAAGAACATGCACAAAACACTTCGCGTGCAGTTGGTCAAATTGTACTGCAGCTTAGAAATTTAGCTTCTGAGCTTAATATTCCAGTAATCTTAATTTCTCAGATTTCACGTAGTTTTACCAGCAGAACAGATAAAAGACCAGTTTTATCTGATTTGAGAGACTCCGGTAATATCGAGGAGGTAGCAGATGGTGTTATCTTCCTTTACCGTCATGCCCACACTTCTGCTAAAGCAAGAGAAGAGGCTGAAGCTGAAGGTACAGAAAGTGATACAAATATTATAATTGCTAAACAGCGTACAGGTCAAACTGGATCAATTACACTTTTTTTCGAAGAAGAATTTATTCGTTTTGTTGACCCTGAAAATCTATCACTGGAAGGAACGATTCCACATGGCTAATCTTGATAGTTTAGATTTAAAGCTGGTGCTCTCCTTTGCTAATGCTTACCGCCGGCTCAATGAAAAAGGTGAGATCAGTGATCAACAGTTAAAAAAGGTTATGACTTTAGTCGAAAATTATCAGAATTATGCTCCAGATGAATTTAAAGGGCGTCTGCAGGAAATTTTCCCAGAAAGTGATTTTTAACGTACAGGTGCCGTGTACCACCCGGGTTTTGTCGTTTTTTGTCAAATAGGAGGCTTTTTTATGAAAAAAGAAAAAATTGATAAAATCAAAGAAATTCTAAACGATTATGATCTGCAGCTGCTTATCTTATTTGGGTCTTACGGAGAAGAAAATTTTACTAAAAATAGTGATATCGACCTGGCTGTAAAAGTCAGTCACTGTAAAAACCTTAAAGAGAATCAGGTTCAGATTTTAAATCAACTTTCTGTATTATTTGAACACCATCCTGTTGATCTGGTCTTATTAAATCACGCTGATCCCCTAATTAAATTTAAAGTTGCTTTAGAGGGTAAACTGCTTTATCAAAATGAAAAAGGCCTCTTTGAGAAATTTCAGGTAAGAGCAGCAGCTGAACATAATGATGCCCAAAAATTTTATCAGCTTGACCAAAACTTTATTGAAAATTTTTTAGAAAGGAGCCCGACTAATGACCGATCCTCTCATCGTGCGCCGAAAATTAAATAAGATGATCGAATATCTGGGACAGCTGAAAGAAGTCAATCAATATACAATGGAAAATTATCTTGATAACTTTTTTGTTAAACGGACTGCAGAAAGATTAATCCAACTAATAGTTGAAACTGCCACAGATATAAATGGACATCTGATAATTAGCTCAGGCCATAAACCTCCTGTGGATTATTACACTTCTTTTATTAAATTAAGTGATTGTCAGATAGTAGATCAAAAATTTGCTGAAGAGATCGCACCTTCTGCTGGATTGAGAAACAGACTTGTCCATGAATATGAAGAAATTGATGATCAAATAGTCTATCAAAGTATTCAAAAAACTATTGAGAGTTACAATAAATATATTAGAAAAATTGAAAAACACCTCAAAAACATAGAAAACTCCAGCCGCTAAGCTGGAGTTTTTTTGCTGCTAAATATCATAATATTTAGGATCATCATCATTACCATTTTTGCTCTGGTCAGTTTTGCTATCTTCTTTGCTCTGATCTTCATAAACAGGCTCTGAGCTGACATCATAATCAACATCTATATGTGCTGGCCTTTCGGGAATGATGGCCCAGGCTACAACATAAGCTAAAAGTCCAGCTCCCCAAATAAAAATTAAAATAACTGCACCCAAACGAACCAAAGTAGGATCAAAACTAAAATATTCAGCTATTCCACCACAGACACCACCAACTTTTCTATTTTCGCGTGAGCGGTATAGTTTTTTCATAAAATTTCACCTCTTTATTTAAATTAATTTTAAATATGATTTCAAAATTCCTCTTATGTCTTTTAAATTATTTTTTAATAAATTAAAAATCACATCTCGATCTAAATCCATATAGTCATGAACTAAAATATTTCTAAAGGCAATTATTTTAATAAATAATTTTTTTTCTTCTTCAGTTAAATAGCCATTTTCTGCCAAAATTAATGCAATATCTTTATACACATTAACCCTACCTAAATTATTATCTGATATTATATGATTTCCTATATCAATTAAAGCTTCAATTGACAAGTGTAAAAACCTCTCAGCACTTCCATATAATAATGGTTTACTATTAAAGTCATCAAATTCTACACCTTCAATAATTTCTTCCAGCTGACTGAGGTATTCATTACATTTTTGAGATCTTTCGAGTATTATCTCTTTTTTAACCATGTAAAAGTCTCTCCTTAAATTTTTGTTGATTTTTCTTCAAATAATATTCAAAATCAAGATATTTTCTAATTGTTAAAGATTGATATGAAGCAGCATCAAATTTATTTTTTTTATAAATTAAACAATTTTCTTTTACAACTTCATATTTCAAAAGAGCAGAGGCTTGATTTAAAATAACTAAATCAATATTATCTAAACCATTTTTTGTTAAATCTTCATATAGTTTTACTTTTATTTCTCCGAAACTTCCTGTATAATTATCTTCAATAAGTAGTGCAATATCTATATCACTATTTTCCTTAGAGCCATTTCTAGCCTGGGAGCCAAAAAGATAAACAGCCTCAATAATATTATAGCCTTTTATTATTTTTATTATTTTGTCAATTACCTGCTGTTTCATTATTATCAACTCCTATCTAATTTAATTATAAAACAAATTACAAGAAATTAACAGAGGGGGAAATATATTTTGTCAAAAACATTTAGATTAATTTCGCTTTTTTCAACCGTTGAACTTGTTTTACACGGAATTTGGGAATATACCGCCTGTGGTTTCCTTTATTCAATGGAAGGTCAGGGGTTTATTGAACATCAATTACTAATGATTCAAGCAACAATTGGTGATGTTTTTATTGCACTCGGACTCTTTTTGATGCTCGCTTTTGTTAATCACTCATTCAGCTGGTTTTTGAAAAATTGGGAACGAAAAGATTATATAATTTCAACTTTATATTCGGCCTTAGCAGCTTTTTATTTTGAAGCCCATGCCCTACAACTTGGTCGCTGGGAATATCAGGATACTATGCCGCTTGTTTATGGAACTTCAATTGCTTTAGTTCCTGTTATTCAGCTGGCTTTACTGCTGCCACTTGGTTTTATTATAACTAAAAAAATATATCAGATAACTTAAAGTCATTTCGAGAGCTTTACTCTCCTTCCTTCAGTTAATTCTCGGCTGAGATTGGTCAATTGGAACTCTTTTTTTGCTTCGACTCTCCAGGCCTTCATTCTGACCAGCTCTTCTTCAGTGCTGACTGAAAAATCTGTGAGCATAAAAGCTGTAAATCAAAAGGAGCTTTTATTAAAAATTTATCTTAATATACTAATTAATTATAGTAAGCCGCTATAATTTTATCCATTACAGCTGTAGTTCTGGCAGCAGTCTTTCCGGTAGAAGGTGATTTCCCTTCGCCTAATAAACTTGCTACTACTTTTGTTAAAAGAGGCTGCTGAACATGTTCTGGATAAGCAAATTCAATCTCCTGCCTACCACCTTCATTTTCAATAATAATTGCTTCTTCACTAAAAGAAGAAAACAGAAGTCTACCTTTACTTCCTATAATTTCATTCTGGTCCAACTCATGATAAGCATTAAAAGTCCAGCTTCCAATTCCCTGTATTCCATTTTCAAAACTAAAGCTCATTACAACATTATCTTCAGCAGGATAAAAATCTCCCTGATTAACTGCAAAACCAGATGCTGATTCAATTGGGCCAAAATAGTAATCAAATAAATCAAGTGTATGTGATGCTAAATCTAAAAACTTCCCCCCACCTGCAATTTCTGGAATTACCCGCCACGGCAAATCATTTTCATTTTTTTCATCTTCTCTAACTGGTTGAGTCAATCTGATATTTATTGTTCTAACTTCACCAACTGCACCGGAATCTATTAACTCTTTAATTTTCAGAAATCTGGGCATAGCTCTTCGATAATATGCAACATGCAGCTGGACTCCATTTTCCTCACAAACTCTAATCATTTCTTGAGCCTCTTTGTGATTTCTAGCCATTGGTTTTTCAACATATACCGGCAGACCGGCCTCAGCTGCCATAATTGTATATTTTTTATGTGTTGACGGCGGAGTAGCTATGTAAACTGCATTTACTTCAGGATCATTTATTAATTCCGCTGCCTGATCATACCAACGTGGAACATTATGCCTCTCAGCATAATCTTTTGCTAGTTCTCCAGTACGCCTCATAACTGCCACCAGTGAAGAATCCTCAATTTTTTGCAGAGCTGGACCACTTTTCTTTTCAGTTACATCCCCACAGCCAATAATACCCCAACAAATTTTGTCCATTTTTACTCCTCCTATCGTGTTATAAATAATTTTTTAATTTACCCCTAATTTCTTTTAAAAAAGCTCCCTTAAAAGGGAGCTTTAATAAAATCTTTAATTATCTTTACTCTAAAAATAATTATTTTACAACCATAACTGTTCTTCTAGAGTGTCTAACAATCTTATCACTAATACTTCCAAGCAAAAATCTTTCAACTTTTCCATGGCCCTTGTCTGCAACAATAATTAAATCAAAATCATTTTCCTCTGCATATTCACAAACTTCATCTGCAGGATCACCATGAAGTAATACTTTTTCGGGTTCTATACCTTTTCTTTTAAAAAATTCTGCATCCTGATCAAGTATTTTCTGTCTTTTTTCTTTAATCGTATCTTCCTGCTGTTTCATAATATTTTCTAGAGTTTCAGCAGATAGATAAGAGGCCACTTCATTAAACTGGTTGACTGGAATTTGAGCAGCCTCTTTGTAAACATGAATTAATGTTACCTCAGCCTCTAAACTTTCAGCAAGCTCTGCACCTTTTTGTGCAGCCTTTTGTGCACTTTTAGAACCATCTACGGCTACCAGAATTTTTTTCATAATATCGACCTCCCTGTAAATATATAGTTCTCTATTGCTTAAAAAAATCCTTTTTTTGGGGGGGTTTAATTAACCTGGGCAGTGCTTTCTCTTATTATCAATTCAACATCTAAATTTTTATTTTGAGCCTTGACAACATCATTTTCATCTTTATTTAAATTTTCTAAAAGAATTTCTGCTGAAAGTTTACCTACATCAGCAATAGAACGATTGATAGTTGTTAAGGCCGGGCTGGAGTATTCAGCAAAATTAACATTGTCAAAACCAACCACACCAGCTTCTTCTGGCACTTTAATTCTTCTTCTTTTCAATTCTTTTAAAACTCCAAAAGCTGAAGCATCATTAGCGGCAAAAATTCCGATTTTTTTATTTTTATAATTATTTTTTTCTAAAAAAGATGCCATCTTTTTAGCTGATTCTTCTTCAACAAAAGAAGAAGAAAGCATTACATAGTTTTGACCATTAATTAAATGTTCCTGCATACAATCCTTAAAACCTCTTGATCTATCAGCGGCTGTAACTGTAAAGCCAGGCCCTTTTAAATGAATAAAATATTCATAACCACATTCAATTAAATGTTCAGCTGCCTGGTAACCACCTTTATAATCATTAATCCGAATTATATCAATTTTATCAGATTTTATTTCTCTATCTAAAACAACTATTGGTATATCTTTTTCAGCCAGTTGATTAATATATTTTTCACTTAAAGAAGTTGATGCTAAAATAAAGCCATCTACCTGTCTTTGAATCAAGTGTCTGATGTATTCTTTTTCTCTTTTAGCCTCCCATTCTGTATTTCCAATAACAGCATAATAACCAGCTGTTCTCAGTTCTTTTTCTATGCTTTTCACAAGATATGAATAATATAAATTAGCTACATCAGCTATTAAAACTCCAATTGACTTGCTTTTTTTAGTTACTAGTCCCTGAGCCAGCCCATTTGGTATATAATCAAGTTCATCAACAGCTCTTAAGACTGCTTCTTCCTTTTCACGTGAAACATTTGCATTTTGATTAATTACTCTTGATACTGTAGATATTGATACATTTGCTCTTGCTGCTACATCATTTATTGAAACCACTGTTCTTCACCTCAATCTAATTATATTTGTTTTGGAAAGTGTTTTCAAATTATACAGTTAACCAAATAAATATTGGTAAAGTAAATCCCATAAAAACTATAGTAGCAAAAATTGCTGCAGAAGCAAAATCACTTTTATGACCATACTTTTCCATTATAACAGAAGAACTCGCAAAAACTGGCATTGCCGCTAGAATAGTCATTACCCCCCGCAATAAAGCCTGAATGGGAAATAACGACAAAGAAAAATAAACTATTCCTGGAAAAACTAAAAGCCGCAATACTGAAAGCAGATAAATTTTTTTGTTACCCATCACTTCAGAAATTGTACTTTTAGCAAGCTGTAGCCCAATAAAAATCATAGCCAGGGGAACAGTTATCCCTCCAATACTTTCCGTAATATTAGAAATAGCACCTGGTAAACTAATGCCGCTAAAAACTACTGTTAAACCTAATAAAAGCCCGATAATCGGTGGAGAAAATATATTAGCAAAAAAGTTGCTTTCTGAATTTTGGCTGCTGTCTTTCAAAATCCAAATTCCAACAGTCCATAAGATAAGCTGCATTCCAAAATCATACAAGATCGCTAAGATCAAGCCTTGAGGACCAAAAAGTGCATAACAAATAGGTGCCCCAACAAAAATATTATTACTAAAAACTGTAACAAAGGTAAATTCTTCTTTTTCTTTTTTAGAATATCCAAATAAATTACTAATCAAAAAAATAATAGCGATTGAAATAACCGTTATTATTAGGGCTGAAACAGGAACAATTAGGTACTGTTTCAACATATTTAAATCAAAATCTTTAATAATATTTGTGAAGATTAAAGCGGGAAAGGCAATATCTATTGTCAGCTCAGCAATTCCTTTTTCTGCTGCCTGTTTAATTTTCCCAGATTTATTTAAATAAAATCCAAGGGCAATTAAAACCCCCATTAATAGTAGTTGTTCTAAAACTGGATAAAGATCTGTCATTAATCAAACTCCTCCATTTTTGATAAAATTAAAAAAGACTGCTTTTAAGAGTTCTACTAACTGTTTTTCTAATGATGTCAGTTCCAGCATTTTCTGGGTTGGATATAACTCTAGATCAATTAGTTTAAGCAGTTCTGCTGTTTGTTCAATTATTTTTTGGTTATCTATTGATTTAAAAAATAAAATTTTTTTTAAGGGTTCTCTACCAAAAAATATATTTTCAGCTACTGTCATTTCTGGAAAAACTGTCGACTTATTTTCCTCTTCTCCCTGTTTGTTGAATTTAAAAATCCCAAGTGGATCTTTTTTGGGATTAACAGCAGAATACTTATTAATAAAATAAATAGTTTCTCTGCCAGCTTCTTGAAATTCTTTTCGGTTAAGCAATTTATCATTTAAAAATATGTTTATTCACCTTATACACCTCTTATTAACTAAAATTATCAGTTAAAGTTAAATATAGCATATCAGAAATTAAATCTTAAGGCAAAGCAAAAAATCAGAAAAAGCCTGACCAAATATGACCAGGCTCTCCTATTTTATTCAATTAAAAAGATTTAAAGAAGATATTTGTTCAAAGTAGCTCTAACTGCTCCCTCTTCTGCTATCATCTCTTTAAAGTATTTTTCTATTTTTTCTCCCAGACCTACTTCATATAAGTCTAATCCCATTAAATTCTCATTACTTAGGATAGACTTCAGCTTATCTCCTACAGTTTCTGGATTGCCGATCTCAATTCCCTCTAACTGCGGTGTTAGCTCATCCAGCATCGGGTCTGAGCTTAAAGGCATTTCATTACCTTGATCATCTACTGCGAGAAGATATCGTAACCAGCCTGCAATTGCCAGGGGTACTACAACCAAATCTGCTGGATCTAAGTCTTCAGCATTTCGGTAAGATTTAATTGTTTCTCCAAAGCGAATTGCCACCTTTTGTGAAGTATCTTTAGCTATTCTTTGAGGTGTATCTGGAATATAGGGGTTAACTAATCTTTCGTTAACTACCTCATCAATAAAATCTTTTGGATCAAGTACTCCCGGATCTACAACAACCGGCAGACCTTCTTTGTAACCTATCTGCTCAACTAAGGCTCTAATTTCTTGATCTTCCATCTCTTCTGCAATTGATGTGTGGCCTAAGAGACAGCCGTAAACTGCCATTGCTGTATGCAGTGGATTGAGGCAGGTCGTTACTTTCATAGTTTCTACCTGATTAACTGTATCTCTGTCTGTATAGATTGCTCCTGCTTTATCTAGAGGAATTTTGCCATTGGGAAAGCTGTCTTCTATTACTAAATATTCCGGTGCTTCTGAATTTACAAAAGCCGCAATCTCTGTGTTTTTATTAGTTTTTACAATCTCTGTGTTTTTAAAACCGATCTCTTTTAGTTTCTGCTGCACATCTGCTGCAGGTCCTGGTGTTATTTTATCGATCATTGACCAGGGAAATCCAACTTTGGATTGATCATTTAAATATCCCAGAAAACCTTCTTCAACCAGATCGTTTTCTAGCCATTTTTCTGCCATAGTTATTACAGCATCTTTCAGTTTCTGGCCGTTATGAGAACAGTTATCCATGCTGGCAAAAGCAAAAGGATAAGCACCTGCTTTAAAGCGCTCATAAGCTAAGGCAGTTACTTTAGCCATTAAATGGTTCAACTCTCCTTCAGGTCCAGCTTTAAAATCTTCAAGAACAAAGGGGAAAAATTCGCCCTCCATATTATCCAGGCTGTAACCTTTTTCGGTTACAGTAAAGCTGGCCATTTTCAGGCTGGGTTTTCTAAAAATTTCTTTCAGCTCTGCCCAGTCTTTTTCAAAGCTGGAATCAGCCTTTAGTCCTTCTGTAATACTGGCCAGCAGAGTTTTTTCTAACTTGCCATCAGCAAACATCTTAACCACCAGACTTAAGTTATCAGCTGGCTTGTAGACCTTATCTATAATCTCATAATCAAAGCCTTCAGCAGCTATAATTCCTGTTTCAATCTCACCCTCATTTAACAGTTCCTGCTGCAGGCGGGCAATAAAAGCTCTGAAGATATTGCCAGCACCAAAATGTACCCATTCAGGGTTTTCCTTTGTGTTATCAACTAAGTTTTGATAATCAAACTGGGGTGGGGTTATTCCAGCTTCTTCCCACTGAGCTTGATCTTTTAATTCTTCTTTTTTAAGTTTTAACATGGTAAAACTCCTTTCATTTAAATTCTAAAATTAACTCAAAATATTAAAATCTTAAAAAAAGAACCCTCTTTTAATTCAAACAGGCTAAAAGAGGATTCTTATTTTATCTTATTTACTGCTTTTTTTTATTGCTTCCCAAAGACCATTCAAATAAGTTGCTCCTAAAGCACGATCATATAAACCATAGCCTGGTTTACCTGTTTCTCCCCAGATCATACGGCCGTGGTCTGGACGCAGTGGTCCCTCAAAACCTACATCATAGTAGGCTTTCATAATTTCGTAAATATCAAGTGAACCTTTTTCACTTAAATGAGCTGATTCTTCAAAGCTCTCTTCTCCTGTGATTTTAACATTTCTTACATGAGCAAAATGAATTCTGTCTCCAAATTCTCTGATAATATCGGGTATGTCATTATCAGGATTAACTCCCAGGGAACCAGAACAAAGATCAAGTCCATTTGCTGGAGAATCAACAAGATTTAGGAGTCGGCGCAGATTTTCTTTGCCAACTACAACTCGCGGCAGACCAAAAATAGACCATGGTGGATCATCAGGATGGATTGCCATTTTGATATTTTCTTCTTCTGCTACTGGAATAATTTCTTTTAAGAAATACTCTAGATTATCCCAGAGATCTTCCTCATCAATTTCTTGATAAGCTGTCATTAAATCATTTAATTCATCTTTTGTATAACTTGTATCCCAGCCAGGAAGATCAAGTTCCCCACTTAAAGGATCCATTTTATCTACTTCTTCTTTTTTGTAAATTAAGGCTTCTGAACCGTCATCCAACTTGTGATCAAGTTCTGAGCGAGTCCAGTCAAAGACGGGCATAAAGTTATAGGTTACTACTTCAATTCCCGCTTTAGCTAAATTTCTTAAAGTTTCTTTGTAGTTTTCAATATAGCGGTCCCGGGGCTCAACACCCATTTTAATTGCTTCAGGTACCGGCACACTTTCGATAGCTGTGATTTCAAGTCCAGCTGCCTCAACCTTATCATTTAATTCCTTAATTTTCTTATAAGGCCAGGCTTCTCCTGCTGGAATATCATAAATTGCTGTCACAATTCCTACCATACCAGGAATCTGCCGAATTTTTTCTAATGTTACAGGATCATCATCTCCATACCAGCGAAAAGATAGTTTCATAAGATCACTCCTTTTATGTGATTATTTAGTAATTTGAAAGCGTTTTCAAGAACTATAAAAATTATTTGTTAATCTCATCTTATTGTATTTTTTTCGTGATGTAAAGAAAAATTCCTTCTTTTTTCTAAAAGAAAACAAAAAATTGTAGATTCAACAAAAAAGTACATAACTAACCGCTTTAAAATCTATCTCTACAACTATTATTAAGCCTCAGTTAGATAAATCCAACTGAGGCTCTTAATTTACTTTTCTTTCACATTAATTTTTAATGATGCTGTTATATCATCATAGATTTTAACTTCTACAGTATGCATTCCCAAAGACTTTATTGAATCATCAAGGTCTATTTTTCTTTTATCTATATCATAACCTTTTTCAGAAGCCGCCTCAGCAATATCTTTTGTATTCACTGAACCAAATAGTCTACCATTATCTCCAGCTTTAACCTTCACTACAAACTTTTCAGACTCTAATTTAGACTTAAGCTGGTTCGCATCTTCTCTTTTTTCTGATTCTAAACGGTTTTTCTTGGCTTCTTTTTCTTTTAATTCCTTAATCTTTTGTTGAGTAGCTTCAACTGCTAAACCACGCGGCATTAAATAATTGCGTGCATAACCATCAGCTGCATCAACAACATCACCTTTAGAACCTAACTTTTTAACATCTTCTGTTAATACTACCTTCATAATAACTTCCTCCTTATTTTTAACCAGGTTGATTACTCTGTTTTCTAAAATTAAACCACATATCTAATAGCCCTAATAAAATTAAGATTATTGGAATTGGTGGGAAAACAAAAATTAAAAATATCAGAAAAGACTTTATTAAAATTGAACTATTTTTCTTTGATAAAAAATACATTAATACTGCAAAGCCCTGCAAAAACGCCAGGAAAAACATAAAAATATTTATGTTAATAAAAACTGGATTTGAAGTTAACAAAAGAGAAACAACAATTAAAATAGATACAACCCAGCGCGGTAAATACCAGCGACTTACAGGTTTATATAATTCAATATTTAAACCCCTTCTCCTTAAATACCAGGCAGAGACATAATAATTTAAAATACCGGTTATAGTTGCTGAAATAACTAATAAAGAAGGGAAAATCATCCTAATTAAATTAAATTGAGTAGATATTATCTGCTCTACAGACTGCTGATCTAATTCTCCACTCAAATTTTGAAGTGCCTGCTGCAGCAATGTTTGATAATTAAGATTCAACATTCCAGAGGCGACATAAAAAATTAAAAGTTGTGAAATTGCTACGGCTATTACAGAAATAATTAATGTTTTGAATGGAGATAAACCTTCTTTAATTACATTACCAATAACAAAACCTACTAGTCCGAAACCAATTATGGTCATTAACCCCATTACAGTTCCAAATAATAATCCATTTATTAAAGCAGCTATTATAATTACCTCAATTACGCCACTGCTCTTCTTTTTTTGAACAAGATATACTATTGGCACCGGCCAGAGTATCATAACTGCCATTGATAAAAATGGAATAAAGTAATTAACTGCAGTTAACAAAATTATATAAGCCAGAGTTCTAATACTATCTTTATATCTTCTAATATCCATCTAATTTACCACCTCATCTGCCGGCAAAATTAACAGTATTATGAAAGAAAGGAGGCGCCATCATGGATTTTGCCTCCTTAATTAATACTTATTCTTTTACATATGGCAGTAGAGCAACTGATCTAGCTCTTTTTACTGCTTGTGTAATTAATTTTTGATGTTTGGAACAGTTACCTGTTACACGACGCGGCATAATTTTACCACGATCTGTTAAATATCTATTTAAAGTTCTTAAGTCTTTATAATCAATTTTTTTATCTTCGTTTGCACAAAAATGGCATGACTTATTTCTACCTCTAGGCATTAAAATTTACCTCCTTTTTAAAATGGTACATCAAAATCATCAGCATCAAAATTATCATCAAATTGCGCATCAAAATCATCCTGCTCCTGCTTCTTGTTCTGCTGAGCAGATTTATTATTTTTCTGCTGATTATCATTTTTATTTTGGTCCTGATTATTACTACGGCTGCTGTTATTGCCGAAATCCAAAAAACGAACATTATCAGCGTTAACTTCAGGATTTATATAAGTTCTATTGTTATTTTCACTTTTTCTAATCTGCAGTGATCCATCGACTCCAACCAGTCTACCCTTCCCGAGATGACGGGCACAATTTTCCGCCAGACCCCGCCAGGTTACGATATTGATGAAATCAACATCTCTATCACCATTACGGTTAGTATAGTTTCTTTCTACCGCCAGTGTAAAATTACAAACTGGAGTTCCATTACTGGTATAGCGAAGTTCAGGATCTCGTGTCAGGCGGCCGATTAAAACAATTCTGTTTAACAAGAGCATTCACCACCTAAATTTATATTATGCATCATTTCTAACTACTAAATAACGAATTACACCATCCATAATCTTAAAGATTCTTTCCAATTCATTAACTACTGTAGTCTTAGCATTAAATTCTAAGATTGTATAATCACCTGAACGATAATCTTTAATTTCATAAGCTAACTGCTTCTTACCCCAAGCATCAACCTCAGTTACTTCTCCTTCATGTTCAGAGATAGCATCTTTAACACGCTGAAGAATAGTCTGCTTTTCTTCATCTTCAAGATCAGGTTTAAGTACAAAAGTTGTTTCATAATCTCTTTTTCTAATTTCCATTTACATTCACCTCCTCCACACGGACTAATGGCCCTGCTGCTAGCAGAGCATGGATTTTTAATCAATCTAAATTATAACAGCTATTCAGTTAAATTTCAAGTTTTATTTTACACTATGTTTACAGTTTCCTCTTAAAAGAAGCAGCTCCCCCATATTTTTAGATATCCTATTAAAATTTTACTCCAACAAAATTTAAAGTTATAGCAATTATCCAGGCAGCTAAAATATCAGAAGGATAATGGACTCCAACCATTATTCTTGAAATAGAGGTTAAAACTGATAAAAAAATCATAAAAACTCCTAGTTTTAAATTAATATTTAAGACAGTCAGAGCAATGATCATTGAACTTCCGGAATGGGTGCTGGGAAAAGATTGGTCTTCCCGCTGTTTAACTAAACTCTTTAGTTTATACTCAGCAAAAGGACGACTTCGATTATATATCAAAGGAATTATTTTGACTATTAGATAAACCGCTGCCGGAATTAAAATAAAATTTTTAAGTCTGGGATCGTTTTTATAAATAAGCCAAGCACCAACTGTAAAATAAATAAATGAAAAAACCTTAGAAGAAAATTTTGTAATAAAAACTACCTGCTTTGAAATCAGACCATGGCTGACAGTAAAATTATACAGTGCAAAATATATTTTTTTATCAATGTTTTTTATCATAACAATTGCCTCTTAACTTCCCCACGCCTTTAGAAAAATTAATATCTAAATCCTTATATCAACTAGATTATTTGAGTTCTAATTTGCACTCCAATCAAAATAGGCTGAAATATATACAAAGAGATTATCCGCACTTTATTTTATGAATTCAATCGAAGTAGATTTTTAGGAATGAAAAAGCGTTAAAAATTTTCTTCATACAACCATACTACACTGATGCATTAGAAAATTTAGCTTTTGAAGCTTTATATAAGATAGATTATCAATAGTATAATTTGTGAATTCAATCGGAGTAACTTTTTTGGAAATTAAATGCGTAAAGATTTTTCAAAATACAACCAAACTCCACTGACACATTAGAAAAATCAGCATTTAATTTATCAAAAAAGTGTCAACGGAGATTGTAACAAATTATACTATTGATAAGATCAGACATTAAATCTGAAATGACAGACATCTCCATCCTGCATTATATAATCTTTACCTTCAAGCCTTAATAATCCTTCTTCTCTGGCCTGAGCCATCGAACCTACTCGTTTTAAATCCTCAAAACTAACAATTTCTGCTCTGATAAATCCTTTTTCCATATCACTGTGGATTCTGCCTGCTGCCTGAGGAGCGGTTGATCCGCTTTCAACAGTCCAGGCTCTACATTCTTTTTCACCAGCTGTTAAAAAAGTAAGTAAATTTAATAGCTCATAACCAGCTTTAATTACACGATCTAAACCGGAATCATTAAGCCCTAACTCTTCCAAAAACATTTCTTTTTCTTCTTCATCTAATTCAGCTATATCAGCTTCAATTTTAGCACTTATTTCTACAACTTTTGCTCCATCTTTTTCGGCATGGATTTTCACATCTTTTACTAATTTATTCTGATTTGTATTAATATCATCTTCATTTACATTGGCTAAATAAATTATAGGTTTAGCACTTAAAAGCTGCAGTTCTTTAACTAGACGGTTACCAGTCTCATCAAGATCTAATTGGCGAATATTTTTGCCTTCCTCTAAAGCATTTGCAATTTTTTCTAATGCAGCAACTTCTTTTAAATAAACTTTATCACCACTTTTAGCCTGTTTTTTTGCTTTTTCTAATCTTTTTTCAACCTGAGCCAGATCAGACATCATTAATTCTGTATTAATAATATCAATATCACGATCCGGAGATATTTTTCCGTCAACATGAGTTATATTTTCATCATCAAAGCATCTTACAACCTGAGCAATTGCATCTACTTCCCTAATATGTGCTAAAAATTTATTTCCAAGTCCTTCTCCACGGCTTGCACCTTCAACTAAACCAGCAATATCTACAAATTCGATAACTGTAGGCGTTTTTTTCTCTGGTTGATATTTTTCAGCTAACCAATCTAACCTTTCATCAGGGACTGGTACAACCCCGATATTAGGATCAATAGTACAAAATGGATAGTTTGCTGCATCAGCTCCAGCTTCTGTTAATGCATTAAAAAGAGTTGATTTTCCTACATTTGGTAATCCGACAATTCCAATTTTCATTAAAGAATCTTCCTTCCTAAAAAATTAAAGTTTTTTCTTAACACTTTTTTCAAATTTATTTCTTGGCAGCATTATTATTCTTTCACAGGTCTCACATTTTGCTTTAAAATCCATGCCTACTCTTAAAATTTCCCAAGTTTTACCCCCACAAGGGTGAGTCTTTTTGAATTCCACTCTATCTCCTACTGAATAATCTCCCGGCACTTTAAGACCTCCTTTTTATTAATTAAAATCAATTTTAAAATGCTAAATTTATGTTAAAATAAAATAAAGAACTGTAATTAAAACTACTGCTAAAAAAACAACAAATAAACAACCTCGGTTTTTATAAAATGGCTTGTCTTCACTTAGCTTATAACTAAAGCTGCCTTTTTTTCTGGCTTTTTTTAGGTATTTTACAGATTCAGAATAATTTCCTTCTTCTCGATAAATAACACCAAGATTATTATAAGCCGGGCCATAATCTTCATTGACCTTTATTGCTTTTTTATATAATTTTTTTGCTTTTTCTAAATCTCCCTTTTCTCTAGCAATACTTCCTAAATTAGTTATTGCTGGAGCGTAATCAGGATCCTGATTTAATATTTTATTCAGTAATTTCTCTGCCTGATTAAAATCCTTTTGATAAATATGAATTACTGCCATTTTATTTAAAGCAGGAAAAAAATTAGATTTTTTCTGCAAAAATTTTTTTAGTCTTTTTGACGCCTTTTTTATCTCCCCACGTTCTAATAAATCAACACATTTTTTATATTCTTCTGCATTTTCTTCAGTCAGCTGCTTCTTATAATAAGATTCTTCCATATTTTCACCTACTTTTTGTTAACTTCAATTTTATATTATATCACAAAAGAACCTAATACTGCAAAAATGGCCCTAAAAGGGCCATTTGCAGTATTTTACCATAAATTAACAAAGAGGGGCTTTTGTAATTTATCAAAACCCTCTGGGTTTTAAATCTTACCAGTGTAGATTAGGATTTCTAGCTGCTTCTGTTTCATCCAATTTTCTCACTGTGGTTGAATGAGGAGCATTTTTAACCAATTCTGGATCCTCTTTTATTTCCCGGGAAATAGTCAATAATGTTTCTACAAAATGATCTAAAGTCTCAATGTTCTCTGTTTCTGTAGGTTCAATCATCATTGCCTCTTTAACTACTAATGGAAAATAAATAGTTGGAGCATACTGATCATAATCTAAAAGTCTCTTAGCAATATGCAGAGTCGAAGCTCCTTCAGCTTTCTGCCGGCTGCCTGATAATACAAATTCATGTAAGCTATCTTCAGCATAAGGTAGTTCAAAATCATCTTTTAACCTGGATTTTAAATAATTAGCATTTAAAACTGCATTTTCTGTTGTCTTTTTAAGACCAGCACCTCCGACAGTTTTAATATAAGCCCAGGCTCTGAGCATTATACCATAATTTCCATAAAAACTATGAACCTTCCCAATTGATTTAGGGCGCTTTTGATCCCAATAATATTTTTTTTCATCTTTTTTTAATACTGGTTTTGGTAAATAAGGAGCTAAAAAGTCTTTCACTCCAACTGGGCCAGACCCAGGTCCTCCACCTCCATGAGGAGTAGAAAATGTTTTATGCAGATTAAAATGCATCAAATCAAAATTCATTAATCCTGGTTTAGCATAACCCATAATTGCATTCATATTAGCTCCATCATAATAAACTAAAGCTCCGACCTCATGTACCATTTCGGTAATCTTTAAAATGTCTTCTTCAAAAATACCAAGTGTATTTGGATTAGTAAGCATTAAAGCTGCAGTGTCTTGATCCAATGCTTCTGCTAACGCCTCTAAATCAACCATTCCTCTTTCATTAGATGCTATTTCCATAACTTCAAAACCAGCCATAGTTGCACTAGCAGGATTAGTTCCATGAGCTGAATCAGGTACAATAACTTTAGTTCTTTTTTCTTCTTTATCTTCAAAATATTTTTTCACAATCATCAATGAGGTAAATTCTCCATGAGCACCAGATGCAGGCTGTAGTGTTATTTCATCCATAGCACTAATTTCTGCCAGATCTAATTTAAGTTGATATAATATTTCTAAAGACCCCTGCAGCTGTGCTTCTGGTTGATAAGGATGCAAATTACTTAAAGCAGCTATTCTCGCAACTCTTTCATTTCTTTTAGGATTATATTTCATAGTACAGGATCCTAAAGGATAAATTCCAGAGTCTACCCCATAATTCATTTCACTTAAGGCTGTATAATGTCTAATTACATCAACTTCACTGACTTCAGGCAGCTGAACATCTTCTCGTAAATAGTCACTCAGTTCACTGTTGAATTCACTTTCTTCTACCTCAAGTGGAGGCAGAGAATATCCTTTACGACCAGGGCTGCTGTAATCTTTAATTAGTTTTTCCTCCACTTAAAGCACCTCCAATTTTTCAATTAATTTATCAAGCTCAGCCTTTGTTCTTTTTTCTGTTACACAAACTAAGATTCCTTCTTGGCCAATTCTTTTTAAATCAAATCCCAGCAGTATATCCTGCTGAATTAATTTTTTAAGAACTTCACTACTTTTTTTATTTTTAACTTTAAGAATAAATTCATGAATAAAGTTATCCTTATTTGCTACTTCATAACCTGGGAGTTGATCAATTTTTTCTGCCAGATAATGAGATTTATGATAACACTGTTCTCCTACTTCACGAAGACCAGTGTTACCCATGGTTGATAAATAAATAGTGGCCATTAAAGCATTAAGTGCTTCATTTGTACAAATATTAGAAGTTGCTTTTTCCCGACGAATATGCTGTTCTCGTGTTTGAAGAGTTAAAACAAAACCTTCTTTTCCTTCCACATCTTTAGTCTTACCTACTATCCTACCAGGTAACTGCCGCAGCATTTTGCGATCATCCTTACAAGCCATAAAACCAAGATTTGGACCGCCATAATTAAGGCCATTTCCTAAACTCTGAGCCTCACCAACAACTATATCGGCTCCAAATTCAGCTGGTGGTTTTAAAAGTCCTAGTAAGATTGGGTTAGCAATTATAACAAAGACAACTTTTTTATCTTCGTTTATTATTTTTGAAATTTCTTCCATTTTCTCTATTGAACCATAAAAATTTGGATATTGGAGAACTACTACTCCTGTGCTGGCATCAATTTCTTTTTCTATTAAAGAAGGATCAATAATTTCCTGTTCACTATTTAAATTAATGAATTCTAATTCTGCTCCAGCTCCATATGTTTTTATAACTTCGCGGTAAGCTGGATTAATAGTATCCGGCAGCAGCACTTTAGATCTCCTAGATATTCTAGCACCCATCGCAACAGCCTCGGCGGCTGCTGAAGCACCGTCAAGCATAGAAGCATTAGTAATCCCCATCCCTGTTAAATCACAAATCATACTCTGATATTCATATATTGCTTCTAATGTTCCTTGACTTAACTCAGCTTGATAGGGAGTATAAGCAGTATAAAATTCTGAACGAGAAATCAAAGCATCAATAATGCCAGGAACATAATGGTCATAAGCTCCAGCCCCTAAAAAAGAAATTTGTTGATCAATACTTTTATTTTTTTTTGCAGTTAGCTGGGCTTTTCTCATTAATTCCAGTTCGGAAATACCTGATTCAATATTTAACTGCTCATCAGCTTTAACTTCTTTTGGAATCATTTTAAAAAGGTCTTCAACTGCCTCTAATCCGATCTCTTTCAGCATTTTATTTCTTTCTGCTGGCGTATTGGAAATATAATCCATTATTACTCCTCCTCTATAAATTCAGCATACTCCTCTGCAGATAAGAGTTCATCTAGTTCAGAATCATCAGCAGGATCAACTTTTATTAACCATCCATCGCCATAAGGATCATCATTTATTAGCTCTGGATTGTCAATTAAATCTTCATTAACTTCTATAACTCTACCACTTATTGGAATAAAAGTATCTGAAACAGCTTTAACAGATTCTAAGACTCCAAAGCTATCATCTTTATCAAACTCCTCATCTACCTCTGGTAGTTCTACAAAAACAATATCCCCTAATTCTTCTTGGGCAAAATCAGTAATCCCAATTAACAAATATTCCTCTTCTTCCCTAATCCATTCATGATCTTCAGAATAATATAAATCATCTTTTACACTCATTTTTTGCCTCCTTAAATTTTTTGATGGTATTTAATATAGTGTTTATGTTTTAGGCCTTAAACAAAAGGACCTGCAATAACCTCTGCTGCAACTCTCCTTTTACGAACTTCAATCTCAATTTTGGTTCCAGGATCTGTATATTCAGATTTTAAATAGGCCAGAGCTATTCCCTGTTTTAAACTTGGAGAATAACTGCCACTTGTAATTTCTCCGATCTTTTTATCTGCAGCATAAACTTGATGTCCGTGACGAGCTACTCCGCGACCTGTAATTTTTAGAGGAGTTAGTTTTTTAGAACAGCAGTTAGCCTTTATATTAATAAGTTTCTCTCTTCCAATAAAATATCCTTTATTTAGAACAACAGTCCATCCCATATTTGCCTCATAGGGGTTTGTTTCTTCACCAATATCATTACCATAAAGTGCAAGCATTTTTTCTAGTCTTAAAGTGTCTCTAGCCCCTAAACCACAGGCTTTAATTCCAAAATCAAAGCCAGCTTCCATGAGCTGCTTCCATACATTTTCCGCCTCTTCCGGTTCAAAATAAAGTTCATACCCTAATTCACCAGTATAACCCGTACGTGATATTATCATTTCTATTCCAGCTGCTTTAGCCTTTCTAAATCTATAATATTCTAATAAATTTAGATCTATATCCGTTAACTGGGTTAGTACCTTTTTAGATTCCGGGCCCTGTAAAGCAAGCATAGCATAATTATCTGAAAGATTTTCAACAGTAGTGTTATCTAAAATGTTTTCTTTTACCCAATCAAAATCTTTTTTTATATTTGAAGCATTTACAACTAATAAAAATTCATCATCTTTTAAACAATAAACCAGCAGATCATCGATTATTCCTCCATTTTTATTACAAATTGGGGTATAGATAATTTTACTCTCTTCTAATTTTTCCATATCATTTGTAATTATTCTCTGAAGAGATTCAAAAGCTTTTTCCCCACTAACTAATATTTCCCCCATATGAGAAATATCAAATAAACCACATTGATTTCTTACTGCCTTGTGTTCTTCAATTATGCCATTATATTCCACCGGCATTTCCCAACCACCAAAATTTGTCATCTTAGCTCCTAAATCTTTATGCAGCTGATTAAGTGGTGTTTTTTTCATAATGCCCCTCCTCCTTACTGATACGTTACGTCAAATCTAATAGTTTTTTTAAAATAAATTGAAAAACAGGAAGCCGGAAAAAATCCGACTCCCTGTTCACAAATAACAAAATTATGTTCAGAGCTGCGTCCAGCTAAATTCTTTTTGCCTGAGAGTTTCGGTTTTCCCTTGCTCCTTCGGCGCCAATAAAGGTCTCTCACTCAGCCTTCTACCGCTTTAGTTTAACTTTCTACTTTAATTATATATTATTCTTTTAATTATTGCAAAATTAAAATACAAAAGCAGATAAAACAACAGCTACCAGTAAAGCGGGTAGTAAATTACCGGTTTTTATTTTACTTACTCCCAACATATTTAAACCAATTGCTGTGATTAAAAGGCCCCCGCTAGCAGTCATTATTCTAATCATATCTTCGGTTAAATAGACAGCTGCCCAGTTTGCTGCTAGGGTTATACTTCCCTGATAAATAAGGATAGGAATTACAGAAAAAGCAACTCCAATACCAGTGCTGGCTGCAAAAGCAATAGAAGTTATGCCATCTAATAGTGATTTAGTAAATAAAATACTAGGATCATTATTTAATCCATCCTGAATTGAACCCATAATAGCCATAGCTCCTACGCAATAAATCAAACTGGCCTGAACAAAACCCTGCACAAACAGGTCATCTTCTCCGCCAAATTTATCTTTTAAACTTTCCCCAAAGTCATTTAACCTTTTTTCAAGCTGCATCAATTCACCAACAACTGCTCCAATTACCAAACTGAAAATAACTAATAAAATATCCGGGTCTTTTTCAATACTAAAAGCCATCTGCATTCCGATTAAAATTACCGCCAAACTTATTCCGTGAATCACTGTATTCTGCACTTTTTCAGGAAATTTACCTTTAAACAGTACGCCCACTGTACTCCCACCTAAGACAGATGCCACATTAACAATGGTTCCTATCATTATATAATCACCTATCTACTCTCTTCTATATATTTGTTTCATGTGAAACACTGCTAAAGTTTTTCTAATAAATCATTTAATTTTTCTATACTTTCAATTTCTATTTGTATTAAATTATTTTTCTTTCTTTTTTTAATTTTAACTTTCGTTTTTAATTTCTTTTCCAATTCAGCAGCTGCTTCCTGCCAAATAGGTTCTAGTTCTTCTTTTTTTTGTTTATTTTTTTGGTTTTTAAAAGGATTTTTTAATTTATCAATATATTTTTCGGTTTCTCTAACAGTTAAATCTTGAATAATGATATTTTCACAGGCGGCAATTTGGGTTTTATTATTTTCTAAAGCTAAAAGAGCCCTAGCATGGCCAATTGTTATTGCTTCCTGCTGCAGATAATTTTTTACTTTATCATCAAGTTTTAATAGTCTAATCATGTTTGAAACATTAGAGCGGCTTTTACCAACTTGTTTTGCTAACTCTGCTTGAGTTATTTCAAAATTTTCAAGCATTTCCTTGTAGGCAGCAGCTTCTTCTATTGGATTTAAATCTTCACGCTGTATATTTTCAATTAAGGCTATTTCTAACATTTCTTGATCATCAAAATCTCTAATTACAGCTGGCATTTTTTTAAGCCCAACTAGCCTAGAAGCCCGCCATCGCCTTTCACCTGCCACAATCTGATATTTTTCTGCTTTTATTTTGCGAACAGTAATTGGCTGAATTACCCCTTTTTCCTCAATAGACTTTGCAAGTTCTTTTAAAGCATCTTCATCAAAATCACTTCGAGGTTGATAAGGATTAGCTTCTATCTGATCTATAAAAATTTCATCAATCCTACTTTGATCAATATTATCATCACTATTAATAAGCGCACTCAAACCCTTACCAAGTCTTTTCTTGCTCAAGAGAGATCACTTCCTCTGCTAATTTTCTGTATGCTTCTGCACCTTTAGAACTGGAACTGTAGTCAATTATTGCTTTACCAAAACTTGGTGCTTCACTTAGCCTAACATTACGAGGAATAATTGTTTCAAAAACCAGTTCTGAAAAGTAATCTTTAACTTCATCTATCACCTGTTCTGATAAATTAGTCCTCGCATCATACATTGTCATTAAAACTCCCTCAATCCTTAAATCAGAATTTAAGTTTTTTCTGACTAATTCTATTGTATTCATCAGTTGACCCAAACCCTCTAAAGCATAATATTCACACTGAATTGGAACCATTACACTATTAGCAGCAGTTAAAGCATTTAAAGTTAATAAACCAAGTGAAGGAGGACAATCAATTATTATATAATCATATTTATCGTCAACTGTTTTTAAGGATTTTTTTAGTCTGCTTTCCCGTGATATTATAGAAACTAATTCGATTTCAGCCCCTGCCAATTCGATATTAGCTGGAATAATATCTAAATTATCACTATAACTATTCAGAATTGCTTTTTCAGGTGGGTCTAACTCGATTAACAAATCATAAATTGTATATTCTACTTCTGCTTTTTCAATCCCCAATCCACTGCTGGCATTTCCTTGCGGATCAATATCTATTAGCAAAACTTTATTGTTTTTTTCTGCCAGGCCCGCACTTAAGTTAACAGCCGTAGTACTTTTGCCAACTCCACCCTTCTGGTTGACAATCGCTATTTTTTTTGCCATTATTTCACCTCTTTAACTCTCTTTTGAAAGTTTTATATAATACTCTATGCTGTTTTGATGATCGTTTCGATCATATTCAACATTAATACCAGAATCTTTTATTTCTGTAATTCTCTTTTCCAGAGAATTAGCAAAAAGCCTTAAATCATCTGATATATGCTTAATTTTTTTCTTCTTTTTTACTGGTTCCTTTTTTATTAAATTTTCACTTTCACGGACATTTAGCCCTTTTTTCTTGATTTCCTTAATTATTTTTAGCTGTTCTTCAGCTGAATCAAGTTTTAATAAAGTTCTTCCATGCCTTTCACTTAAATTAGCAGCTATCAGTTCGTTTCTAACACCAGCAGAAAGCTTTAATAAGCGCAACTTATTTGCAATAGTAGACTGACTCTTAGAAACCCGATTTGCTAATTCTGATTGGGTTAAATTAAATTTATTTATGAGCTGCTGATAGGCCTGGGCTTCTTCTAAAAAATTTAAATCCTTACGCTGTAAATTTTCAATTAAAGCTATTTCAGCCATTTCCTGATCATTTAAATTTCTAATTACTGCTGGAATGAGCTCCCTACCCAAAAATTTAGCAGCTCGAAGCCTTCTTTCACCGGCAATTAATTCATATCCAGTCTCTTTTTTTCTAACAGTAATTGCCTGAATTAAACCAAAATTATCAATTGAATGGGCTAGTTCTTCAATTTCATGCTGTTTGAATTCCTGACGGGGCTGAAATGGATTTGTTTTTATTTTGTCAATTTTTATTTCTGTAATTTGTTCTTTATTTTTATCACTATTATGATTTAAAAAAGGAATTTTCATTAAAAATTACCCCCCACTTAGCAATATATTTCTCTGAAATAGCTGAATATCCTTTATAATTATTCAATAAACTATCAATCTAAATTATTCATTTAAATATTATTATTTCACTTTAAAGGGGTCTTTTTTTTGGAATTCCAGCCCGACGTGGGTATTTTTCTTCAGTTGAATTATTTTTTTCCACTATAATTAAATAGCGCTCCGCTTCAAGTCCTGGAACATCAAGCTCAATTGTTTTTTTGATTTTAGCTCCTAGAATATCTAAAGCATTTTTAGCTTCTTCAATTTCAGTTTTATATTCCGGACCTTTATAAAGATAAGCCAATCCACCGATTTTCAAAAAGGGTACTGCATATTCCAATAAAACATTTAAAGAAGCTACAGCTCTTGAACAAACAAAATCAAAAGAACCCCGCCATTCTGAAATTTTTGCCAAATCTTCAGCCCGACCGTGAGTAGCATCAATACCGCTTAAACCCAACTTATAAATTAATTGATTTAAAAAATTAACCTTTTTTGAAGAAGAATCTAATAGATAAAAACTATCTCCAGGTAAAAATAGTTTTAAAACCATACCTGGAAATCCAGCACCAGTTCCGATATCAAGCCATCTTTTCCTTTGATCTATATTTAATTGATTTAAAATAACCAAAGAATCTAAGAAATGTTTTTTTATAACTTCCTCTGGTTCTGTAATAGTGCTTAAATTATATTTTTTATTTTCTTCTATAAAGAAAAGATAGTATTCCCACAGCTGCTGCAGCTGTTCATTGCTGTAGGAAATATCTAAATCCTTAATTCCTTTTTCCAATTGGGAAATAAATTTCTCCTTATTGATTTTCATTCTGATCATCCTTATTTTTTCTGTTATACTGTTCAAGATAAATCATTAAAGCTGAAATATCAGCAGGAGATACCCCGGAAATACGGGAAGCTTGTCCAATTGAAAGTGGTTTTATTTTATTAAGTTTTTCTCTTGCTTCAAGTCGAAGATTATCTAGTTGATCATAATCTAGTTCTTCATGAATCTTCTTTTCTTCCATCTTTCTAAACTGCTCTACCTGAGCTTCCTGGCGCTCTATATATCCTTTATACTTAACCTGAATTTCTATTTGTTCCTGGACATCCGGTTTTATTTTTGGAAGATCATCTGCAAAAAATTGAAGATCTGTATAGGATATTTCTGGCCGGCGTAGTAATTTTTCTAAGCTAACTGGTTTACTTAGATTTCCACTCTCTAACTCTTCTAATTTGGTTCTTACTTCTTTTGTTGGATTTACCTGATTTTCATCTGCCCGTAAATAAGTTAAAGCTTTTTTCACACCATCCATTTTTTCCTGGTAATGCTTATATCTTTGATCACTAACCAAGCCAATTTTTCTTCCTAAAGGAGTTAATCTTTGATCTGCATTATCCTGTCTTAACAGCAGCCTATATTCCGCCCGAGAAGTCATAATTCTATAGGGTTCCGGTGTTCCTTTAGTAACTAAATCATCGATTAAAACTCCAATATAGGCCTGGGACCTTTTTAAAATTATAGGATCTTTTCCCTGCAGATTCAAAGCCGCATTAATTCCGGCAATCAAACCCTGACCAGCTGCCTCTTCATAGCCTGAGCTGCCATTAATCTGGCCAGCAGTATAAAGCCCCTTAACTTTTTTTAACTCTAAATCAAGTTTCAATTCTTCTGGATCCACACAATCATATTCAATTGCATATCCCGGCCTCATAATTTCTACATTTTCTAAGCCCGGGATGGTTCTTGCCATTTCTATCTGTACATCATAGGGAAGACTGGTAGAAAGTCCAGAAACATAATATTCATCAGTACCCAGTCCTTCAGGTTCAATAAAAAGCTGATGTCTGCCTTTATCAGGAAAACGAACTACTTTATCCTCAATTGAAGGACAATAACGAGGACCAACTCCATCAATTACACCACTAAATAATGGTGTTCTCATTTTATTATCACTAATAATTTTATGAGTTTCTTCGGAAGTATAGGTCAAATAGCACATTGCCTGCTCCCCACTTAGAGGTTCTGATTCAAAAGAAAAACTTAAATCTTCCTCTCCCGGCTGCGGCTCCATTTTAGAAAAATCCATAGATTTTTTGCTGACCCGGGGAGGAGTTCCAGTTTTAAACCTTCTTAAGTTAATTCCCAGTTCCTTTAAACTACCAGAGAGTTTATTGGCCGGATACTGCTGGTTAGGACCGGCATTAAATTCCGCCTCACCAATAATAATTCTTCCTTTTAAAAAGGTACCTGTAGTTAAAATAACCTTTTTACCGGAAAAAAAGACTCCTGTTTTAGTTACTACTCCCTTCACTTCACCATTTTCAACAATAATTTCTTCAGCTATCTGCTGTTTTAAATCTATATTGTCTTCCTGCTCTAAAACCTGTTTCATTCTCTTATGGTATTCATCTTTATCTGATTGTCCCCGTAGTCCGTGAACTGCAGGTCCTTTACTTGTATTGAGCATTCTAATTTGAATCATTGTTTCATCCATATTTTTTGCCATTTCGCCACCCAAGGCATCAATTTCTCTTACAATATGAGATTTTCCCGGGCCACCAAGTGAAGGATTACAGGGCATAAAAGCCACATGATCTAAACTAACTGTCAGGGTAAGTGTTTTTAAGCCCATACGTGCTGGAGCCAAAGAAGCTTCACAGCCTGCATGACCTGCTCCTATTACAATTACATCATACTCCTTTGGATATTTATAAAAATCCATTATATCTCTCCCTTTTATTAATACTTATTTTCCAAGACAAAAATCATTAAATATTCTATCTAAAATGTCATCTGCTACAGTTTCTCCTGTAATCTTACCTAAAGCATCTAAACAATCTTTTAAATCTATTGTTAAAAAATCATAAGGCATATTTGTTTCATGTGAAACAATTACTCTTTCAATTGCTGCTTCTGCTTTAACTAAAGCATCTTTATGTCTGCTTTGAGTAACAATTGTTTCAGAATCAAGATCAATATCCTCATCTATTATTTCTTTTAAAATATCATCTTTCAACTCATTTAAACCTTCTTCTTCTAATAAAGAGATCCAAAGAACACTGTGCTCTGAAAATTCTTTTTCAAATTTTTCCTTATCTACTTTGGCAGGCAAATCAGTTTTATTGACAATTACTATTAAAGGTTTATCCTTAATTAGTTTGTAAATTTTTCTGTCTTCAGCGGTAATACCCTGACTAATATCTAACATAAAGAGAACTAAATCTGCTTTTTCAGCAGATTTTCTAGTCCGCTCTACTCCAATTTTTTCAACAGCATCACTAGTTTCTCTAATTCCAGCTGTATCAATTATTTTTAAAGGAATTCCTTTTAAATTAACATATTCTTCAATGACATCCCTAGTTGTACCTGGAATATCAGTTACAATAGCTCTTTTTTCCTCTAAAAAATAATTTAATAAGCTTGATTTGCCTACATTGGGTTTACCTACAATAACCGTTTTTAAACCTTCTTTATATATTTTGCCCTGTTTACTGCTTTCTAATAATTTTTCTATTTCTTCTTTTATATAATTAAATTTATCTCCCAGTTGCCCCGGTAAAAAACCTTTAATTTCATCTTCTGGATAGTCAATCGCAGCTTCCAAATGAGCCAGTATTTCTACTGCCTCTTCTTTTATCTGATCGACTTTTTTTGAAAGCTTACCATTCAGCTGGTCAACTGCTAAATCAAGACTTTTTTCAGTTTTAGAATTTATGACTTCGATAATTGCTTCAGCCTGAGCTAAATCAATTCTTCCGTTCAAAAAAGCTCTTTGAGAAAATTCTCCTGCCTCTGCTAGACGTGCTCCACACTTTAAAGTTAAGTCCAGTACTGCCTTTAATGGGGTCATCCCCCCGTGACAGTCAAATTCTAAAACATTTTCCCCGGTAAACGAATGAGGTCTTTTCATCATAATGGCAACTACTTCATCAACAACTTTATTTTTTTCTGGATCCTTAATATAACCATAATGAGCAGTATAAGTCTCCTGTTGAGATAGTTTTTTTCCTTCTTTTATTGATTTAAAAATTTTATCACCAATTTCATAGGCCTGAGGTCCACTAATTCTTATTTTTCCTGTTCCTCCAGTGCCAAATGGTGTTGCAATTGCGGCTATTGTATCTTCTTTTAAAATATCCATAACTTAACACCTCCTAAAACATAACCCAGCAGAGAAATTCCTGCTGGGTTAATGATAAAAGCCATCTGCTTCTTTGATTTTTCTATTTATTCTAACTGCATATTTAAAAAAGCAGTTCTTTATTGATCTTAGATAAATTATTAATTATCTAATGGTTCTATCATAACTTTACGGTAGGGTTCTTTTCCCTCACTGTATGATTTAACATTTTTATTTTCTTTAAGTGCTATATGAATAATCCTTCTCTCATGTGGCGGCATAGGTTCTAATACAACTTTTCTTTTCTTTCTTTCTGCTTTAGAAGCCAATCTTGCTGCAAGCCTCTCTAAAGTTTCTTTACGTCGCTCACGATAACCTTCAGCATCAAGCAAAACCCTAAAATATTCTTCTAATTCCTTATTAATAAAGATAGAGGTTAAATACTGCATTGCATCAAGTGTTTCACCGCGATGACCAATTACTAAACCCAGTTCTTTTTCCCCAGTTAAGTTGTAGACAACTTGCTCATCATTAGTTTTTTCTTCTAAAATTTCTACACCAACATCTATTTGGGCTTTATTTAAAAGTGTTTCTAAAAACTCTTTTCCCTTCTTGATTGGATCAAAAATTTCTTTTACTTCTACAACAGCATCTTTAGCACCTATGAAACCTAATAAACCTTTGCTTCCTTCATCAATAACATTTATTTCTGCATTTTCTCTTTCAATTTCAAGTTCATTTAAAGCCTTCTTTACTGCTTTTTCAACATTTTTAGCTTCTATTTTTATACTTTTCATATCTACTATGCATCCCCCTTGATTCGGCTGGGTTCTTTAGATAAGAAGTACTGCTGTGCTACAGTAAATAAAGTTGATGTGAACCAGTATAATAATACACCAGATGGTAATCTAAAACCAATAAATATAATAAAGAGCGGCATCATATACATCATTTTATTACTTTTACCATCTCCACCAGATATCTGCTGAGTCATATAAGTTTGACCAAACATAACAACTGCATTTAAAAGAACAATTGCAATATCAGGATCTGCTAAAGATCCATTAGTTATAGTTCCAATCCACAAAAATGTTTCACTTGCCATTTTATCTCCCAGAGCAAAAATAGTTCTGTATAAAGGAATTAAAATAGCCATCTGAACAATCATTGGCAAACAACCAGCTGCTGGATTAACACCATGTTCCTGATAAAGATTCATCATTTCTTCCTGCTGTTTTTCCTTATCATCTTTATATTTCTCCTGAATTTTTTTCATTTCAGGCTGTATTTCCTGCATTTCCCGCATTGACCGTGTCTGTTTTGCAGTTAAAGGATAAAGAACTATTTTAATCAGCAGGGTAAATATTATAATTGCAAGACCATAATTACCAACAATATTGTAAATAAAATCTAAAGCATACGCCATTCCATTAATTAACCAATCAAACATTTAATAAATTCCTCCTATTCTACCGGATCATAACCGCCTGGATTAAAAGGATGGCAGCGAATAATCCTTTTAAAGCCCAGCCAACTACCTTTTAAAACCCCATATTTTACAATTGCCTGTCTTGAATATTCCGAACAGGTGGGACGAAAACGACAGCTTTTGGGAGTCCAGGGTGAAATAATCTTTTGATAGATTTTAATTAAAAATAAAAATAACTTTTTCATTTTATCACCTTATTTAACCAGTTTCATAATTATTAAAATAATTATGTAAACAATTTAAATATTATTTTTAACTTTTGCTTATGTAAGTTAAATTATATTCATTTTTTTATATAATTTTTTTACATCTCTTTTTAAACCTTGATAATCTAGCTGTACCACCGGTTGTCTGGCAATAAAAATTATATCGTAACCCTTAAATACTTTTTCTTTTTCAAATTCTCTAATAATTTCACGCAATCTCCTTTTTAACTTGTTTCTAACAACAGCATTTCCAATTTTTTTGCTGACTGACAAACCATATCTATTTTTTTTACCTTTTTCGTAGTCTAAACAATAAATTACTAGATTACGAGTAGCATATGATTTACCATTTTCATATACTTTTTTAAATTCCTTATTCTTTTTAAGACTTTCCACCAAATAACCTCCAACTAAAATAATCCACAATCAATCCCATTATTTATTCATACATTTAAAATTATATGCTATTTACATAGTAGAGTCAAGGAGTTTTAGTCTTATCCACAAGATAATTTATTTGATGCTTTGTTGATAATTTGTTAATAATCTGTTATTATTAATATGGTTATTTATAATTTCTTTTCAACCCTTACTGAATTAATAGTTAAGATAATATTAACAGAATGTTTATAGATTTATCAACAAAACTACAAAATACAGCTAAATATAGCTACTTATCCACAATTTTTTAATTTTTTATCCACAAACTGTTAATAACAATTATTATTTGTGGATATCTTTTCTCTTTTTATTAACAAAATTATATTTATTTTTTTAAACAAAAAAGTAATTTTACTGACTTAACAGTAAAGAATCTATTATCTGTCTTGTGGATAAAATTCAACCTTTTCCACAATTTTGTGGATAAAGCCTTTTTTATCCCCATTGAATGGGGATAACTTTAACTTAAGCTCAATTTTTTGAATTACAGGAGGTATTTTATGTCTTTCTCGCAAAAAGAACTAGATCACATTTGGAATAAAACTTTAGAAAATATAAAAGAAAAAATAACTAATCCAAGTTTTAATACCTGGTTTTCGGAAACTAAAGCAGTTATGACAACTGCAGAAAATCAGCTGGTATTACAAGTACCTAACAATTTTATCCAAGAATGGATAGAAAGTCAGTATACAGACTTAATTGAAAATATACTGGAAGATTTAACTGGAAATAAATGGACTTTAATTCTTTTAACTCCCAAAGAGGTTAAAAAATTTAAAGAAAACAAAAAAAATAAGACTAATCAAGAAGAAGATACTGATAAGGTTGAAGTTGCAGAAAAAAATACAGAAGAAGATAAGATTGAATCAGAATTAAAACAAAATGGATTTAATCCAAAATATACATTTGATACTTTTGTTGTTGGTAACAGCAACCGATTTGCTCATGCGGCATCTTTAGCAGTTGCTGAAGCACCGGCAAAGGCATATAATCCTCTTTTTATTTATGGTGATGTAGGACTTGGTAAAACTCACTTAATGCAGGCAATTGCTCACTTTATTTTAAAAAATAACCCTGATTATAAAGTTGTTTATGTTTCTTCGGAAACCTTTACGAATGAATTAATTAATTCCATTAAAGATGATTCAACTGTAGATTTTAGAGATAAATACAGAAATATAGATATTTTACTGGTTGATGATATTCAATTTTTAGCTGGTAAAGAAAGAACCCAGGAAGAATTTTTTCATACTTTTAATACTTTACATGAATCAAATCGTCAGCTTATTATTTCTAGTGATCGTCCACCAAAAGAAATTCCTACTTTAGAAGAAAGACTTCGTTCCCGCTTTGAATGGGGTTTAATTACTGATATTCAGAAACCTGATTTAGAAACTAGAATTGCAATTTTAAGAAAAAAAGCCGATATTGAAAATTTAACAATTCCCAACGAAGTTGTTATCTATATTGCAAATAAAATTCAATCTAATATTAGAGAATTAGAAGGTGCTTTAGTTAAAGTAATTGCTTATTCTTCTTTAGTTGATCGAGAAATTGATGTTGATTTAGCTCGAGAAGCTTTAAAAGATCTAGTTAATAAAAAGAAAAATGAGCAAATAGAAGTTAATATTGAAAGAATAAAAAAAATTATAATTGAAGACTACAATTTAAGAATGGAAGATATGCATTCTAAAAAAAGAACTCAAAATATTGCATTTCCCCGTCAAATAGCTATGTATTTAAGCAGAGAATTAACTGATTTTTCTCTACCCCATATTGGTGATGAATTTGGAGGACGTGATCACACAACAGTTATTCATGCTCATAATAAAATAAAAGAGAAAATAAAGAATGAAGATGATTTTAATAATAAAATTGAAAGACTTATAGATACAATAAAACATGGATAATTTAAATTTATTATTCTTATATTTTAAACTCAATTATCCTTTATATTATTCATCAACAATATTTGTGGATAAGTATTAAGGTCCATGTTGATAGATTGTTAATAATTTAAAACTGTTAGTATGTGGATAACTCTTAGTTTATTCGTTAACAACTTATCTACAGGTAAAATCATTGTCTCACTGAGTTGAAAGGACTTTTCCACATATTCACAACCCCTACTACTATTACTACTAGTTTTATTAATAAATTAACCACTATTATTGTTTTGGATTTTTGTTAATAACTTTATATCTGGAGGGATACACCTTGAAATTTTCAACTAATCAAAAAAATTTATATGATGTTTTAAATATAGTTAGAAGAGCTGTAGCTAAAAATCAAACATTACCTATTTTAACAGGTATCTTTTTTAGTTTAAAAAATAATACTTTAAATTTAAAATCAACTGATTTAGAATTAGGAATAGAGTATAAATTAGAAGTTGACGGCCAGCTTGATGGTTCAATTGTACTGCCAGCTAATCAAATTCTAAATATTATTCGTGAATTACCAAATGAAGAAGTTAAAATCGAATTAAATAAAGATAAATGGCAGCTGCAGATAAAATGTATCAATTCTTTATTTAAAATAAATGGTTATGATCCAGAAGAATTTCCTAATTTACCTCAGGTAGAAGAAAGTTCAAAATTTAATTTACCTTCAAGTAAATTTAAGGAAATGATTCAAAAAGTAAGAATTTCTACTTCTAAAGATGAAACTCAACCTGCTTTAACAGGTGCTTTGTTTGAGGTTGAGCCAGAAAAAGTAAAGATGGTTTCTACCAATACATATCGTTTATCATATATTGAAGCTCCTTTAAAAACATCTGTTAATGAAAAAATAGCAGTTATTTTACCAGGCAGCACCTTACAAGAACTTAATAATTTATTAGAAAATGAGGGTTCTGTTAATATAGAAGTTGACAGTAATTATGTTCGTTTTATTTTTGCTGGAATAGAGGTAATATCGCGTTTAATAGAAGGTAAATTTCCAAATTATGAGTTGGTTATTCCTGATGAATCTAATAGCAAGTTTTCAGCAGATTTATTTCAGCTGCATAGGGCTGTAAAAAGAGCTTCTTTAATTGCTAAACTTGATGCAAATATTATAACTCTTTCTGTAGATCAGGGTTTAATGGAAATTAATTCAACTGAGGGCAGTTCAGGTTATGCTCATGAAGAAATAAAAATTGATATGGAGGGTCCTGAACAAAAAATAAATATTGATGCTGGCTATTTTATTGATGTTTTAAAAGTTTTAAATTCAGATGTAATTAATATAGAAATGATTGGACCTTTAAATCCTTTGGTTGTAAAATCGGAAACAGAAGCCGGGGATAAGTTTATCTATCTAATTATGCCGGTTCGTTCACAATCATAATTAACTTTTATTAAAAAGTGTACTGTTCTGTGGAAATGTGGATAGTTATTAAGAGGGTACACTCAAGGAAATCAAGGAGGAAATTATAAATGGAAGCAATAAAAATAACAAGTGATACAATTAATTTAGATCAATTTTTAAAATGGGCTAATATTGTAATGAGTGGTGGAGAAGCAAAACATTTAATTCAGGCAGGAAAAGTCGAGGTTAATGGAGAAATAGAATTAAAGAGGGGAAAGACTTTAAAAGCTGGTGATATTGTTTCTTTAACAGCTGAAGAAAAAAAATATAAAGTAAGTCGGGGATAATTAATGTATTTAGAAAGAGTTCTCTGCCGTAATTTTCGTAATTTTGATGAATTAATAATTGATTTAAATCCAAATCTAAATATCTTCTTAGGTGCCAATGGTCAGGGAAAAACTAATTTTTTAGAATCAATTTATTTAATGGCAACTGCTAATTCTCATAGAAGTAGTATTACTTCAGAAATGATTAATTGGGAGGCAGATAAAGCTCTAGTTCAGTTGCTTTTAAGGCGCAGGGAAGGTAAAATAAAGTTAGCCATGCGTTTAGATAAAGGTGGACGCCGGGTTGAAATTAATGATAATCCTCTGGATAAAGTTAAAGAACTGCTTGGATATTTAAATGCAGTTTTGTTTTCTCCTGAGGATTTAAAACTGGTTAAAGAGGGACCTTCTCATAGAAGAGATTTTATAGATCTTGAAATTTCACAGGTTAGCCGCTATTATAATCATTTATTAAATAAATATGATCATCTATTAAAACAAAGAAATAATTTATTAAAGTCTATTAGAGATGGAAAATCAAATGATAGAGAAATGCTAGCAGTCTGGGATGAACAGCTGGCTGCGGTTGGAACAAAAATTATTTTAAAAAGAATAGAAGTCATAGATAAATTAAAAATTCTGGCCAGACTTTCTCAGCGTAAAATAACTGAGGGAAGAGAAAATTTAGAACTTAAATATGATATTTCTCTAAATAATTTTTCAAAAAAATTGGGAGAGGCAGAATTAAGAGAACTTTTTATAGATAGTTTGATAGCAAAACGCGATCAGGAAATTGCTCGTGGTTATACTGTGATTGGACCACATCGAGATGATCTTATTTTAAAGGTAAATGAGATGGATTTACGCAAATATGGTTCTCAGGGACAGCAGCGAACTGCTGCTTTGGCATTAAAATTAGCAGAACTGGAATTTATGAAATCAGAGACCGGAGAATATCCAGTCCTGCTTTTAGATGATGTTTTTTCGGAACTAGATGGTTTAAGAAGAAAAGCATTAATTAATATTATAGCTGATAAGATTCAGACTATAATTACAGCAACAGATGGGGAAAATTTATCCGGACTTAAAAATAACTCCTATAATGTATATCAGGTTCAAAAGGGGAGAATAAAAAAGAGGGTGAATTAGAGATATGTTTTTACATCTTGGTGATGGTTATATGATTCCTTCCAAGGAAGTAGTATTAATTGGTGATTTAGAGAGTACGACTTCATCTGAGATAACTGAGGAATTTTTAGAGATTTCTGATGAAGAAGGATTTATTGTTGATTATTCCGGGGGCAATCCCCGTTCTTTTGTGTTAACAGGAGAGACAATTTATCTTTCAATGATCTCATCTAAGACACTTGGTGATAGAGTTGATAAGTTTACAGAAGAAAATGGGGGATATTGATGGATATTAAGGATAGAGGTAATTATGAAGCAGAACATATACAGGTATTGGAAGGACTGGAAGCAGTTCGTAAAAGGCCTGGGATGTACATTGGTTCTACAAGTTTAGAAGGATTACATCATTTAGTTTATGAAGTAGTTGATAATAGTATTGATGAGGCAATGGCTGGCTACTGTTCGGAAATATCTGTTGAAATTAAGCCTGGTAATGTAGTGAAAGTTCAGGATGATGGAAGAGGTATCCCAGTAGAAATCCATCCTAAGGTAGATAAACCAGCAGTAGAAGTTGTAATGACTACTCTTCATGCAGGAGGTAAATTTGGAGGAGAAGGATATAAGGTATCCGGGGGTCTCCATGGTGTTGGTATTTCAGTAGTAAATGCTTTAACAGAATGGATGGAAGTTGAAATTGCTTGGAAAGATGGAAAAGTATATAAGCAAAAATATGAAAGAGGAGTTCCTCAACATGAGCTGCAGATAGTTGGAAGCTGTGACAGTGACTGTACAGGAACTACAATTGAGTTTAAACCGGATTCTTTAATTTTTGAAGAAATAGATTTTGATTTTAGAGTCCTGGCTCAGCGTTTAAAAGAACTGGCTTTTTTAAATAAAGGAACAACAATCAAAATAACAGATACTCGAAAAGAAGAAGTTGAAGAGGAAGAATTTCACTTTGATGGAGGTTTAGTTTCTTTTGTTGAATATTTAACTCAGAGTAAAAAGCCTTTACTTTCTGAACCAATTTACATAGAAGATGAGGCTGAAGAAGGTTCAATTGAGGTTGCAATTATGTATCATCAGGGATATAATACCTCACTTTACACCTTTGCTAATAATATTAATACAAAAGAGGGTGGAACACATCTAAGTGGATTTAAATCGGCTACCACTCGTACCTTTAATGATTATGCCCGCAGTAAAAATCTTTTGAAAGATAATGATGATAACCTAAAGGGTGAAGATATTAGAGAAGGTATGATTGCAATTATAAGTATTAAATTATCAGAGCCTCAGTTTGAAGGTCAGACTAAAACTAAACTGGGAAATAGTGAAATTCGCGGTTTTGTTGATTCTGCAGTTTCTTCATTTTTAAAAACTTATTTAGAAGAAAACCCAAAGGTGGGAAAGGCAATTATTGATAAAGCTATGAGTGCAGCTCAAGCAAGAAAAGCTGCCCGTAAAGCTAGAGATTTAACCAGAAGAAAAAGTGCTTTAACTTCTACAGCCTTACCTGGTAAGCTTGCAGATTGTTCTCGTCGTAAAGCTGATGATACAGAAGTATATATAGTAGAGGGTGATTCTGCCGGAGGTTCTGCTAAACAGGGACGTGACAGAGAATTTCAAGCTATTTTACCACTTAAAGGTAAAATATTAAATGTGGAAAAATCACGTTTAAATAAAATTTTAAATAATGATGAAATCAGAGCTTTGATCACTGCTATTGGAACAGGAGTGGGGGAAGAATTTGATATAAATAATATTCGTTATGACAGGATTATTATTATGACTGATGCTGATGTCGATGGAGCTCATATTAGAACTTTACTTCTAACATTTTTCTATCGATATATGCGTCCTTTACTCGAAAATGGTAATATTTATATTGCACAACCACCTTTATATAAGGTCAAAAAGGGTAGAAGAGAAGAATATGTCTATAATGATAAAGCACTGAAGGAGCTTCTAGATGAAATTGGAAGTGATAGAGTCTCAATGCAGAGATATAAGGGTCTTGGTGAGATGAATCCTAGTCAGTTATGGGATACAACTATGGATCCAGATAATAGAATCTTACTCCAGGTAGATATAGAGGATGCAATTATGGCTGATGAGACATTCTCTATTTTGATGGGAGATAAGGTAGCTCCCAGACGCGAATTTATTCAGGCACATGCCCGCGAAGTTAAAAATCTTGATGTTTAATTCTACTAAAAGATAAAGGTTGGTGAAATATTTTGGAACAAAAAGCAGCAAGAGTTAAAAAAATTGACATAGATCAAGAAATGCGAACATCATATCTTGATTATTCGATGAGTGTTATTGTAGGAAGAGCCTTACCGGATGTTCGAGATGGATTAAAACCTGTACACAGAAGAATTTTATATGCCTTAAATGATCTAGGAATGACCCATACTAAACCACATAAGAAATCTGCCCGTATTGTCGGGGAAGTACTTGGTAAGTATCACCCTCATGGAGATACAGCAGTTTATGATACAATGGTTAGAATGGCTCAGAATTTTTCTTATCGCTATATGCTTGTTGACGGCCACGGAAACTTTGGATCTATTGATGGAGATAGTGCAGCGGCTATGCGTTATACTGAAGCTAGAATGGCTCCAATTGCTTCTGAGATGATGACAGATATTAATAAAGAAACTGTTGATTTTATACCTAACTTTGATGAATCATTAAAGGAACCACAAGTTTTACCGGCAAGATTTCCTAATTTATTAGTTAATGGTGCTTCTGGAATTGCAGTTGGAATGTCGACAAGTATTCCACCTCATAATTTAGGAGAAGTAATTGATGGAGTTATAAAATTAATAAATAATCCAGAGGTCACAACCAAAGAATTAATGGGTACTATCAAAGGACCTGATTTTCCTACAGGTGGTCAGATTATGGGAAGAGGCAGTATTTATAAAGCTTATAAGAATGGTAGAGGAAAATTAACTGTTAGAGCAAAGACTAGAGTTGAAGATTTATCAACTAATCGAAAACAGATCATAGTAGATGAATTACCTTATCAGGTTAATAAAGCTCGTTTAATTAAAAAAATTGCTGATTTAGTTAAAGATGAAAAACTGGAAGCAATTTCAGATATTAGAGATGAATCAGATAGAGATGGAATGAGGATAGTAATTGAATTAAAGAGAGAGGCAACTCCACAGGTTGTTTTGAATCAATTATTTAAACATTCCAGACTTCAGGTTACTTTTAGTGTGATTATGATTGCTCTGGTAGATAAAGAACCAAAAGTATTGTCTTTAAAAGAAATTTTGGAACATTACTTAGAACATCAAAAAGAAGTAATCAGCCGTAGAACTAAATATGATCTAGATAAAGCACTTGATAGAGCACATATTCTGGAAGGATATAGAATTGCTTTAGCAAATATTGATGAAATTGTCGAAATGATAAAAAATGCTGATGAAGTAGATACAGCTAGAATCAATTTAATGGAAAACTATAATCTTTCTGAAACTCAGGCTAATGCTATTTTAAGAATGAGACTTCAGAGTCTGACAGGTTTAGAAAGAAATAAAATTGAAACAGAATATGCTGATCTGCAGGAAAAAATAACATATTATAGATCTGTTTTAGCAGATGAATTAAAATTACTTGAAATTGTTGAAAATGAAATATTAGAAATAAAAAAGAAATATAATGATGAACGCAGAACTTCAATTATGAATAGAGCTACAGATTTAGAATTAGAAGATTTAATTGAAGAGGAACAAATTGTAGTAACTATGACTAATCAAGGTTATATTAAAAGAATGCCGCTTGATCTTTACCGCAGTCAGCGTCGTGGGGGTAAAGGAGTAATAGGTATCAGCACTAAGGAAGAAGATTATGTAGAAAATATATTTACTACAACAACCCATTATCAGTTCTTATTCTTTACAAATCAGGGAAGAGTATATAGATTAAAAGGTTATCAAATTCCGGAAACTGGGAGGCAGGCTAGAGGTACAGCTATTGTAAATCTCTTAGAATTAGAAGAAAATGAAAAAATTAATACTGTAATCCCTGTCAAAGAATTTCCAGAAGATGCCTATTTAATTATGGCTACAAAAAATGGTTTAATTAAAAAGACAGCTTTAGATGAATATGATACTAATTATACTGGTTTAATTGCTATTAATTTAAGAGAAAATGATGAATTAATAGGTGTTAGAATAATTAATAAAGATGAAAATATCTTTTTAATTACTAAAAATGCTAAGGCAATTCATTTTAGTGAAAATGATGTTAGAGCTGTAGGTAGAAATTCTTATGGAGTTAAAGGAATTAATTTAGAAAATGAAGATCAGGTAATTGATATGGGAATTGATTCTGCAGGTGAAGAATTATTAGTAATAACCGAAAATGGTTATGGTAAGAGAACCCCTATTTCCAAATATAGAATTCAAAATAGAGGTGGAAAAGGTATACTTACTGCTAATATTACTGATAAAAATGGTAAATTAGCTGCCGCTAGAATTGTTGAAGCAGGCTTAGAAATGATGGTTATAACTCAAAATGGTATTATTATTAGAGTTGATGTAGATGAAATTTCAACTACTGGAAGAAATACTATAGGGGTTAAGATAATTAATGTCGGTGAAGAGGATGAAGTTGTCTCTTTAGCCAGAATTAATGATGAAATAGTAGAAGAAGATGAAGAAAATGAGGATGAGAAAGAGGATTTAACACCAGAAGAAAAAGCTAAAGTTCGTTTCGATAAAATTGTGGAAAAAATAGATAAAGAAGAAGCTGAAAAAGCTCTGGCTGAAGAAAAAACTAAATCTGAAGCAGAAAAAGATATTGAAGCAGATAATATCGATTAGATTAAAATTGTTAATTATTTTACATCATAATAATTTTTATTCGATATAATGTAATCAATAACTTTTTAATAAGCTTAATTATAATTCCTATAATTTTATAAAACTACAAGGAGGGATATTAAGGTGCTTAATAGAATAAAAAATTTTATTTTTGAAGCAGCAGAATTAGAAATGGAAGCAAGAGGTTATAGAAAATAGTGATGAATATATAGATTATTTTGGATAAAGTAATAAATTATAATGAAAATTTATATAAAAATGTTCTTTAAAAATATAATACCAGGACATTTGTCCCAAATATAAATAATATAAACTTCCTTTAAAGTAGATAATTTTAATTGTAACTATTATCTGCTTGAAGGAATTTTTTTTATTTTTTTCTTGACATAAATAATAATAGATGTTACTATATTACTTGTCGCCGAAAAACAATATGATTTTTTGGTCGATAAAATTATTTTAAAAAGTTCTTGACAAAGCAAAAAGAGCTTGATAAGATAATAAGCGTCGCACAAATAATCTCCGTTAAAATTTAAGCTTTTAATTGATCTTAAATTGGAGGTTGAAAAGAACTAAAATTTTAAAATTTAAATATTTATCTTCTTTATATATAAGAGAAAATATGAGGTTTTAAAATACAGAAAATCTTTTTAAAATATTTTCTAAAAAGTTCTTGACAAAGTGAGGCACGGTTGATAAGATATTAAATGTCGCTGATAAAAAAACGCGGCAAAAACAAAAGAAGAAGATTTTGTGAACCTTGAAAATTAAACAGCAAGCCAACGTTAATATACTTTGAGTGTTAAAACTTAAAAG